>Ga0070734_10000812_pt1 | contig 55076 bp, 48 predicted proteins | sample Coa_R1_8_FD_66444 | JGI IMG/M metagenome (GOLD analysis project Ga0070734, IMG submission 66444) | Surface soil microbial communities from Centralia Pennsylvania, which are recovering from an underground coalmine fire - Coalmine... | ecosystem: Environmental > Terrestrial > Soil > Unclassified ...
CGCGAGGCGCCGAGCGTCCGCGCCACCAGGAGGACGTCCGCGTCGACCCGGCGGAAGGCCGCCACGGCCGCCTGCAGGTAGAAAGGCGCGGCGACGAACGTCTGGGCCAGGACCACCGCCGCGCGCGAGAACGGCAGCCCGATCCCCAGGGCAGCTAGCGTCGGACCGAGGAGGCCGCGGCGCCCGAATGCCAGCAACAGCGCCACGCCGGCCACCGCCGGCGGCAGCACCACCGGCAGCTCGACGACAGTCTCGACGACCCGCCAAAGCGGGGTTGCTCGGCCGCTCCGCGCGATGACCCAGGCCAGCGGGGTTCCGCAGAGCAGGATCGCGAGCAGGCTGACGGTCGTCGTGGCCAGGGTCAGGCGCAGCGCGGGGATGACCATCGGGTCGCGCAGGCCGGCCCAGAGCGCGGCGGGCGGTGCGCCGAAGAGCAGGGCGGCGACGGGCAGCGCGACCAGGAGCAGCAACGCCCCGGACAGGAGGCCGGCAGCCGCCGGCCAGAGCAACGCCCACGGCAGCGGGGCGGGGCCGGCGGCGGTCGCCCCGCTCACGGCGACGGACAGGGGACGAACCCCGCCTCGCGCAGGACCGCCACCCCGGCGGGCGAGCGCACCAGCTTGACGAAGGCGCGGGCCAGGTCGGGGTGGGGCGCCGCCGCGAGCACGGCGATGGGGTAGGCGGCGGTCACGTTCAGCTCGCGCGGGATCTCCACCACCGACACCTTCCCCTGGGCGGTCGGCGAGCGCGCGTCGGTGCGGTAGACGACGCCGGCATCAGCCTCGCCGAGGACGATCTTGGCCAGCACCTGGCGGACGTTCGTTTCGCGCGAGACGACGCGCGCCTCGACGCGCGCCGTGAAGTCGGCGCCGTACTTCTGGCCCGCGTTGCGCCAGATCTGCTGGGTGTAGGCGCCGATCGGGACCTCGGGCGCGCCGACGACGATCCGCTCGGCGCGCGGCAGATCGGCGAACGTCTTGACCACGCCCCCGAGGCCGCTCCGCACGACCAGCACCGGCTCGTTGCAGGCGAAGAGCGCCGGCGCCGTCGCCAGCCCGGCGGCGGCGAGCGGCTGCATGTGCCGCTCGTCGGCCGAGGCGAAGACGTCGGCCGGCGCCCCCTGCTCGAGCTGCGCGCGCAGCTCCTGGCTCCCCGCCGCGTTGGTCACCACGTGCGCGCCCGGGTGCTCCTTCTCGAACCGGGCGGCCAGCGCGGCGAACGCCTCTTTCAGCGACGCTGCCTCGAACACCAGCACCTCGGCGGCCGGCTTCGCGGCGCGGGCGGTCGCACCCGGGCCCCAGCCGGCGACCCCGGTCGCGAGCGCGAGCGTCAGCGCGAGGGCGAAGGTCGCACGGCGTGGCATGGGGTCGTTTCTACCCTGAAGCGGCGAGGGGGGGGGCCTCCAGTTCGACGTCGATGGCCGTCCCCCCGCCGGGCGAGGAGGTGAGTGAGAAGCGGCCGCCGCGGGCCCGGATGCGCTCGCGCATCCCGACCACGCCCAGGTGGCCGCGCGCCGCCACCTCGTCGAGCGTCGCCGGGTCGAAGCCACGCCCGTCGTCGCGGATCGACAGCGCCAGCCGGCGGCCCGAGCGGGCGATGCGCACCCGCAGCCGGCGGGCGTCGGCGTGGCGGAGGGCGTTGGTGACCGACTCCTGGACCACGCGGAAGCAGGCGATCTCGGTGTCGGGCGGAAGCCGGGGCGTCGTCGTCCGGATCGCCTCGTCGGCCTCGAGGTCGATGGGAACCCCCGAGACCGTGGACTGCGCCTCGAGGTAGACGCGCAGCGCGGAGACCAGCCCGACCTCGTCGAGCAGCGGAGGCCGCAGGTCGACCGAGATCTTGCGGACCCGCGAGATGAGATCGTCGACCAGCGCGATCGGCTCCGTGCGGGGGTCGGCGCCGTCGGCCGAGGGGCCGAGCTGCAGCCGCAGCTTGAGCGCGGTCAGCGTCTGTCCCAGCTCGTCGTGCAGCTCGCGCGAGAGCGAGCGCCGCTCCTCTTCCTTGGTCGCCTCCAGCTTCTGGTGAAGCTGTGCGAGGCGCTCGTAGGCGATCCGCAGATCGGTCTCGCGCGCGTCCCGCTCGGCGTCGGCCCGCTGCAGCCGGGCCAGCGCTCCGGCGGCCGATCGCGCGTTGGCCTCGACGTGCCGGATCACGAAGTCGATCACCATCATCAGGAGGATCGACAGCAGCGAGGAGGTCGTCCCCATCCGCACCCAGTTGCGCAGCCGGTAAGGGTCCGTGTCGGCGGCCGTGATGGTGAGGTGGTGTCGCGAGGCGACGAAGCCGATCCCCACGTAGGCGACGGCGCTGAGCGCGATCAGCCCGAAGGCGATCGGACGGTTGACGCAGATGAGGGTCAGCACGGCGAACGTCGCCAGCGAGACGCTGAGCCCGGCCGTCAGCCCGATGCGCGCCAGGAGAAACAGGCTGGTGGCGACCGAGGCCCCCAGCATGACCAGCGACCGCCGCTCCAGCGACCCGCGCACGATGCGGCAGAGCGGCAACAGCAGGCCGGTCGCCACCAGCACCGCGTCGTCGAGCCAGCTCCGCCGTCCGGCGCGCAGCACGAAGGCGACCGTGACGACCGGCGGGGCGATGAAGGCGGCCACCGTCAGCATCCCCTGCCTGACGTTGTCGCGCCAGGCCGCCGGCGGCGCCCCGGACACCGGCGCCCCGGACGACCGATTGGTCGCCTGGCCCGCCTCGCCGGTCGCCCCGAGCTCCACCGCTTCGACTGTAGCCGATGCCGCGCGATTCCGCCGATTCCACAGCCCGTTCCGGCGCCGATTTGGGTGTATGCTGATCCTGGTTTCGGGATGCGGGTGCTACTGGCGGACGATCATGCGTTGGTGCGGGCCGGGATCCGGGCGCTGCTGGTGGCGCTCCCTGAAGTCGAGAGTGTGACTGAAGCAGGCGACGGCCAGCAGGCGCTGTCCCTGCTGATGGAGACGCGGCCCGACGTGGCGCTCATCGACATCGGCATGCCCGGGCTCAACGGGCTCGAGCTGGCGACCCGGGTGTCGCGCGAGGCGCCGGGGACACGGCTGGTGATCGTGTCGATGCACGGCACCCCCGGGCACGTGGCGCAGGCGCTGCGCGCCGGGGTGAGCGGCTACGTGCTCAAGGACGCCGCCGCGGAGGAGCTGCCGGTGCTGCTGCGGGCGGTGATGCGCGGCGAGACCTACCTCTCGCCCGCGATCTCCAAGCAGGTGGTCGACGGTTACCTCGGCCGGACGCCCGCGCCCGGCGCCGGCGACGGCGAGCGGGCCACGCTCGAGGTGCTCACCTCGCGGCAGCGCGAGATCCTCCAGCTGGTCGCGGAGGGGAAGTCGACCAAGGAGATCGCCCAGCTGCTCGACCTCAGCGTGAAGACGGTCGAGACGCACCGCGCGCAGATCATGGACCGGTTGGGGATTCGGGACCTGGCGGGCCTGGTACGCTACGCGGTCCGGACCGGGCTCGTCTCCTCCGACCGGTAGCGCTGGGGCCCTCGGGGTTCGTCCCGGGCTTTCTAGGGGACCTCACCGATGGCCCCCGAAGGCCGCCCGAGCGAGGCTCGAACCCGTGACGAACAGCGAGAGGCAGGACCCGAGGCGTGTCGTGGTGGTCGATGACTCGGACGGCTTTCGCTCACTGCTCCAGTGGTTTCTGGGATCGCTGCCGGAGGTGACCATCGTGGGCGAGGCGCGTGACGGCGAGGGGGCCATCGCCGAGGTCGAGCGAACCAAGCCCGATCTGGTGCTGATGGACGTCTGCATGCCGAAGCTGGACGGGCTGCAGACGACCCGCCGGCTGCGGACGGACGGGCAGTCGGCCCGCATCGTGCTCCTCACGGCCTACGGCGACACGATCCCGCGCTGGCTCGCGGAGGAGGTCGGCGCCGACGACGTGCTCGACAAATCGAACCTCGGCGATCGGCTGCGCGAGGCGATCGTGGGCCAGGGACGGCACGTGCCGGACCCCGGCCAGGGCAATCGCAAGGGCAAGGGCAATGGGAAGGAAGGGGTCTGAGATGACGCCGCTGGAACGACGTGAAGCGCTCGCACGCGAGCTGACCTGCCTGGCGGGGGTGCCGCCCACCCCCTCGGAGATCACCGACGATCGGGTGGCGGCCGTGGTGGCGACCGGCCTGCTGACGCTGCCGACGGCCGTGACCGACGAGGTCATCCGGCACGCGCTGGCGGCCGTCGGGCTGCAGCGCGGCGTCGACCGCGCCTACTACTATCGTCTCGACGAGACGGCGGGGACGATCGAGCTGACGCACGAGTGGCACGAGCCCTCGCTGCGGCCGCTCAGCGGGGTGCCCAAGTACGTGCAGATGCCGATGTCGATGCTCCCGCCGTCGTTCCTGGGCAACCTGAAGCGCGGCGGGATGCTGCGCTTGCCGAGCACGCGCCAGTTCCTGGGCGGGCCGGTCGAGCAGCTGGTCGCGCCCGACGGCGACCGCGCGCTGGCGCTGGTCCCGGTCCTGGTCGACGGCCTGCTGGTCGGCGTGGCCGGCTTCGCGGCCGCGGCCGGGACGCTGTGCGGCGAGAACGACCTGGTGCTCTTGCAGGTGGTGGCGCAGGGGGTGGCTCGCGCGGTCGAGCGCGGCCGCATCGATCGCGCGCTGGCCGCCAGCGAGGCGCGGTTCCGCGCCACCTGCGAGGCCTCGCCGCTGGGGATCTTCCTGGCCGGTCCGCGCGGGGAGTGCCTCTACGTCAACGGCGCCGGCCAGCGGATCATGGGCCTGTCGGCGGCGGACGCCATGGGGCGGGGCTGGATGAGCGCGATGCACCCGGACGACCGCGAGCGGATCGCCGCCCGCTGGGGGGCCACGGTGGAGGACCGCGTGGGCTACAAGACGCCGGCGCACCGCTTCGTCCACGCCAACGGCGACATCGTCTTCGTCGAGGTGCGGGCGATGCCGCTGGCGGGGCCGCTCGGCGATCGCAACTTCCTGGGGATCATCGAGGACGTGTCGGCGCGGGTCACGGCGGAGGGCGAGCGGCTGGAGTTGCTGGCGCGGGCCGAGGCGGCGCGCAGCGAGGCGGAGGTGGCGCGCAAGGAGGCGGAGACGGCGCGGGCCGAGGTCGACAGCATCCTCTCGCGCGTTTCGGACGCCTTCGTGGCGTTCGATCTGGAGGGGCGCTACACGTACGCCAACGACCGGGCCATCGCCATCATCGGGCGCCCGCGCGAAGAGCTCCTCGGGCAGAACGCCTACGCGCTCTTCCCGCGCATGCAGGGGGGGGCGATCCAGGAGGCGTTCGATCGCGCCAAGCGCGAGCAGCTCCCGGTGACGATCGAGGCGCGCGTCCCCGACGGGCGCTGGTTCGACGTCAGGGTTTACCCGTCGCCGACCGGCGTCTCGGTCTTCTTCGAGGACATCTCGGACCGCAAGCGCCACGAGGAGGAGCTGACCGCCGATCGCGACTACCTGCGACAGGAGCTGGGCGGCGGCGGCTTCGAGGCCGAGGTGATCGGGCTCGACCCGGGGTTGCGCGCGGTGATGGAGAGCGTCGCGCGCGTGGCGCCCACCAACACCAACGTCCTGGTGACGGGCGAGACCGGGACCGGCAAGGAGCTGGTCGCGCGGGCCATCCACGAGGCGAGCGCGCGGCGCGAGCGCCTCCTCATCAAGGTCAACTGCGCCGCGATCTCGGCCGGCCTGGTGGAGAGTGAGCTGTTCGGCCACGAGAAGGGGGCCTTCACCGGCGCCGTGCAGCGGCGCAAGGGGCGGTTCGAGCTGGCGCACGGCGGGACGCTGTTCCTGGACGAGGTCGGCGAGCTGCCGCTGGAGACGCAGGTGAAGCTCCTGCGCGTGCTGCAGGAGCGGGAGTTCGAGCGGGTCGGCGGCAGCGAGACGGTCCACGTCGACGTGCGGGTCATCGCGGCGACCAACCGCAACCTGCGCGAGATGGTGGCGCGCGGTCAGTTCCGCGAGGACCTCTACTACCGCCTGGCGGTGTTTCCGGTGGCGCTGCCGCCGCTGCGCGAGCGGACCGCCGACATTCCGCTGCTGGCGCGCTCGTTCCTGCTGCGGTTCGCGCGGCAGGCCGGGCGGCCGATCCACGACATCGCGCCCGAGGCGATGGACGCCCTCTGCAGCTACCGCTGGCCAGGAAACGTGCGCGAGCTCCAGAACGTGATCGAGCGGTCGGTCGTCCTGGCGCGCGGCAGGCTCCTGGACCTGGACGCGCTGCCCGATCTGTCGGCGGGGATGCCGTTCGCGGTCCTGGACGAGGGCTCGACGCGAACGCCGGAGCCGGTCTACGCGATCGGGCGCGCGGGGCGCACGATCGACGAGCTCCAGCGAGGCTACGTGGCCGAGGTGCTGGCCGAGACCAGCTGGGTCATCGAGGGGGAGCGGGGGGCCGCGCGGCGTCTCGGCCTGCACCCCAACACGCTGCGCTCGCGGCTCAAGCGCTGGGGGCTCACGCGTCCGGTCGACGTCGTGGGTCGGTCCGCGTAGCGGCCACGAAGGATCGTGGCGGTGGCCGTGGCGGGTTCGTGGCACCCACGGGGGGTCGTGGCCACCGGCCTCGTGGGAGGCGGAGGACCGCAGGTTTCAGCCACATTTCGCAAGCCGACGCTTGGTATGCGGGTTGCTGGGGAAGCAGAACCGTTGGGACCGTCTGGAATGTCGAAGGAGGATGCGATGCCGGCTGCACTCTCAGTGGCGAAGGAACAGAGCACGACCGTGGTGAAGCACGAGGCGCTGGTGACGCTGCCGATCGAGGCGGTGGCGCGGCTGGACCGGATGGCGACGGCCAGCCTGCTGGCGACCGGCCTGGCGCACGAGATCGCCAACCCGCTGTCCTGTCTCACGGCGGCGATCGACGGCCTGGAGGCCCGGCTGGCGCGCCTGCGCGACCTGGGCGAGGCGGGCAAGAAGGAGCTGGACGAGCTGGCGTCGGACGTCGAGCTGGCCTCCGTGAGCGGCAGCGAGATCTTCGCGCAGGTGCGCGACTTCCAGCAGTTCTTGCAGCCCCGTGAGCTGGAGACCTCGTCGCCCATCGATCTGAAGCCGGCCATCCTGCGGGCGGTGCGGATGGCGCGCGCGCGGCTCGGCGCCAAGAGCCCGGTGTCGGTCGTGCTCGAGGACGCGCCGGCGGTCCGCATCCCGGGCAACCGGATCACCCAGATCGTCCTCAACTTGTTGCTCAACGCGGCCGACGCGCTCGCCGACCGCCCCTGGAGCTCGAACCTGGTCGAGGTGCGCCTGGCGCGGGTCGAGCACTGGGCGGTCATCGAGGTGAAGGACAACGGCCCCGGCATCGACGACGCCACCCGGGCGCGCCTGTTCGAGCCGGGGGTCAGCGGCAAGGCGGGCGGCCGCTCGCTGGGCCTGGGCCTGGCGATCTGCCGCGAGCTGGCGCGCGCCGCCGGCGGCGAGATCTCCGTCTCGTCTCCGCTGACCGGCTCGACGCTGTTCCGCGTCGCCCTTCCGCCCGCGACCTAGTTGGTCCGGAACCCGCGCGATTATCGCGACTTCAGGATGGTGGTCGATCGCGCCGGCTCGGGCAGGACGCGGTCGAGCCTCCCCTGCCACCAGCTGTAGGCGCCGTAGAGCAGGACCAGGAGGAACAGCGCCGACTTCCAGGGGAGCTTCTTCTCGGCGTAGCGATCGGTGGTGTCGCGGCGCGAGCCGCGCGGCAGGCGCGCCACGCTGGAGAGCGTGGCGCCGAACGGCACGTTGATCCTGGCGCGGGTGTTCACCGCCCAGCCGTTGGCGTCGAGGATCGGCCCCAGGTTGCGCTTGCGCAGCTTGATGTACGCCAGCACCACCGACGGCAGCGAGATGAGGCACAGGATGCCGACGAACGCGGCCGCCGTGGCCAGCGCTCCCAGCTTGAAGAGGCCGGTCGCGTAGCCGACCAGCGCCGTCACGAACGTCCCTATGGCACCCACCGCCACGCCGAGGGCGGCCACCGTCCCGACATCGATCTTCTTGGCCTCGGGCGGCTTGACGTTGCCGATGTTGGCGGTGCCGCTGGCCGCGGTGTTGAGCATGGCGTGCGACTCGGTGTCGGCGGCGGCGGCGCGCTTGGCCACCTGCTCCTCGAGCAGGCGGACGAACTTCTTGTACGGGGCCCAGAAGGCCTGGCGGATGCCGATGGGGTTGTCGACGATCTTGGTGATGGTGGCGTCCCAGTCGCGCCCCTGGCGGTCGTAGAAGACGCCGTTGCGGCCCACCATCAGGTTGTCGCTGTCGCCGGCGGTGAAGGCGGCCACGATCTGCAGCTTCTCGCCGGTCGCGGCGCGGACGCAGTCGAGGTAGGCCAGGAAAGCGCCGGCCAGGCCCGCCATGGCGGCGTGCTTGGCCGCGTCGACGACCGGCAGGCAGAGGCGGCAGGCGCGCTGATCGAGGTACAGCGTCCCCAGCTGGAAGATCGCCTCCCGGCGCCCGTCGTAGAAGTCCTCGAAGCTGACGAAGTTGGTGCAGAGCCGCGCCAGGTCCCGGTGGTAGCGGACCAGCCGCTCGACGTCGCCGATGCTGGTCGCCTCGGCCTCCAGCGCCTTGTCGCGCGCCAGCAGGTCGGCCACCTTGGCCGCGCCGTCCGAGGCCAGGATGGCGCGCACGCGCGCGATGCCCAGCTTCTCGACCCGCACGCCGGCCTTCTCCGCCAGCCAGGCCTGGTGCGCCGCCAGCTTGCCGGACAGCGCCAGCCAGTCGGCCTCGGTCAGCTCGGCGCGCGCGCCGAGCAGCGGCGCGACCGCGTCGTCGGCCAGCGCCCGCAGCGCCGTTGCGTGCGCCGGGTTCACCGCGCCGGTGAGCGGGAGCGGCTTGCCCGCCTCGGCGAGCGCCAGCGGGAAGCCGGCGACCTCGTCGACGGTGAGCGTCAGGTCCTGGGCCGAGAACGCCAGGTACTCCTCGGCGCTGCGGTTGACCGAGGCGACGGCGCGCGGATCGAAGGCCGCCAGCCGGCAGCGGCCGAAGTAGTCGTCGACCTTCGCTTTGAGGGCGGCCACCGCGGCGGCGGCGGCCGTCGTCCGCTCGGGGCCCAGCGGGAAGACGCGGGCGGCGTCGGCCTCTCCCTTGGCGTACCAGTCGTCGTAGGCGCGGGCCTCGGCGAAGAAGGCGTCGACGAGCTCGCCGCTGACGCCCGGCTTGCCGGAGCGATCGCCGACCGTGCCCACCGCCTCGCCGATCTCGTGGATCAGCGCGCGCGTGGCGTCGTCCTCGGCGGCGGCCTCGGTGATGACGCCGTCGCCGTTGAACACCGTGTCGGCGAAGATCTTCGCGGGGTCGCCGACGTCGTCGATCGAGATCGAGGTCGCGTCGGCCTTGCCGATGTCGGCCAGGATGCGCCGGGCCGAGGCGAGCAGCGTCTTCCCCTGGGGGAGGGCGTCGTCGATGGCCGCCAGCGGCAACGCCTCCTCTCCCTTGAACAGATCGTCCGGCGCCTTGAGGTTGGCGCAGGCGAACTTCGCCGCGGCGATCAGCTCGGGAGCGCGCACGCGCCCGTCCTTGTCGGTGTCGATGAGGGAGAGCGTGCGGGCGTCGATCTCCAGGCCCGAGGTCGGGCAGGCGAGGGCGACCCACAGCTTCTGATCGAGCGCGCCGAGGTTCGCCAGATCGGCGCCCGAGGAGAGCTTGACCTGATCGAACCCGCCGGCGCGGAAGAAGGTCCAGCGATGCTGGTCGCTCATGGGCGCGTTTGTAACACGCCCCCGCGCCTCGTTCCTGGATCGTTGACCGTCGCGGGAGCGGTGGCTACAGTCCGCCGCCATGAAGCTCCGCCCCCTCTCGCTGGCCGCCGCGTCGCTGCTGCTCGCCGTCCCGGCGCTGGCCCAGACCACGCCCTCGTTCACCTATGCCAAGCCCGACGACCCGGCCAAACCGGGGACGCCGCCGCCCCCCGCGGTCCAGTGGAAGGCGATCGCGAAGGGCGGTTTCACGATGACCTCCGGCAACTCGCAGACGACCGGCGCCGTCGCCGCCGCCTCGGTCTCGCGCAAGGAAGGGAACAATCGCCTGGCGATCGACGCCAACGCCGCCTACGGGCGCTCGAACGTGGTCGCCCCGGTCTACGACAACGCCGCGGCGCCGACCGTCATCACGGGGATCGATCGCAACAACCTGGAGACGACCAACAACTGGCTGGTCAAGGGGCGCTACGACCGGTTCTTCACCACCAACAACTCGGGCTACGCGGCGGCCCAGGCGGCGGCCGACAAGATCGCCGGCAAGTCGTTCTACGGTGGCGGCCAGGTGGGCTACAGCCGCCAGCTCTACAAGAACGACATGCACCTGCTGGTCGCGGAGCTGGGGTACGACTACTCGTACGAGCGTTACGTGCAGGCGGGGATGACAACGCCGCCGCCGGTCTCGATCCATTCGGCGCGCGTGTTCGTGGGCGAGGCGCTGACCCTGACCAAGGTGACCGGGGTTACCGCCAGCGTCGAGGGGCTGTTCAACCTGAACACCGAGAGCAAGGCGCTCAACGTCAACACCGGGGCGCCGGGCGTCGACGCGTTCCACGACACGCGGGTCAACAGCAAGGTCGGGTTCACGGCGACGCTGTTCGGTAAGCTGTCGATCGGGTTCGCCATCACCCTCCGGTACGACCAGAACCCGGCGCCGCTCCCGATCCCGCCCGGCACGGCGGCGGGCGTCGGCTTCGCCCCGGGGTTCCAGCCGTTCGCCGAGAAGTGGGACACGCTGACCGAGGCGACGCTCATCTACACCTTCCTCTAGGCCACCGCGACGGCCCTCGCCGGTGATCGAGATCAATCGCGCCGCCGGCGGTGGGCGAGCGCCCGAACGCGACATTTGACGGCGTTGCGAAGCCGCGCCTAACATCGTTTGGTGCAGGTCGGCGGGAAGGCTCAAGCATGACGCCCGGGGCGAGCGACCCGGCGAAGGTCTCGGTGGTCGACGGGGTGACGCTGGAGTCGCGCTTCCGCGACGTGCTCGACGCGCTGTTTGCCTTCGTCGGCTTCTTCTCCAGCGACGGTATCGTGCTGGAGACGAACCAGGCGCCGCTGACGGCCGGCGGCCTCGACCGAGGTCAGGTGGTCGGGCGGCGGTTCGTCGAGCTGCCCTGGTTCGCGCACTCGCCGGAGGAGCGCGCCCGCGTCGGCGGCGCCATCGCGCGCGCCGCGCGCGGCGAGCCGTCGCGGTTCGAGACCAGCGTGCTGTCGATGCGCGGCGGGGTCGTCGCCATCGACGCCGCGTTCGCCCCGTTGCGAGGCGTCGACGGGGCCATCAAGTACGTGGTGGGGACCGGCGTCGACGTCACGGTCCGGCGCCAGGCGGAGAACGACCTGCGGTCGAGCCGGCAGCGCCTCATCGAGACGCAGCGGCTGGCGCACCTCGGCAGCTGGGAGTGGGACGTGGTCCGCAACCACGTCGACTGGTCCGAGGAGCTGTACCAGATCTACGGCGTCGAGCGCGGCGCGCACGTCCCCACCTACGAGACCTTCCTGGCCAGCGTGCACGCCGAGGATCGCGAGCACACCTCCAACGTGCTCCGGCTGGCGCTCCAGAACCTGTCGCCCTTCGTGTACGACCACCGGATCCTGCGGCCCGACGGCGGCGTGCGCATGCTGCACACGCGCGGCGAGGTGGTCGCCGGACGCGATCGCCGCGCGGTGCGCCTGGTCGGCAGCTGCCTCGACATCACCGAGCGGTGGGAGGCGATGCACGCCGCCGAGGTCGCGCGCGGCCAGGCCGAGACCGCGGCGGTGGAGCTGCGGGCGCTGGCGGCGCGGCTGTCGGAGATCCGCGAGGAGGAGCGCCGGGTGCTGGCGCGCGAGCTGCACGATCAGGTCGGGCAGGCGCTCACCGCGTTGAAGCTCGATCTGGCCGGCCTGCGCGGGCCGGCGGGCGCCGCGGGGTCGCCGGAGGCCGAGGCCCGGTTCCGGGCCATGGACAGCCTGGTCGACCAGACGCTGGAGACGACGCGGCGGATCTCGTCGGCGCTGCGCCCGGCCATCCTCGACGATCTGGGACTGCCGGCCGCCATTCGCTGGCAGGCGGTCGAGTTCAGCCAGCGCACGGGCGTCCCGTGCCAGCTGCGCCTGCCCGAGGGCGAGATCGCGATCGGCGCCCCGGCGGCGCTGGCGCTGTTCCGCATCCTGCAGGAGGCGCTGACCAACGTGACCCGCCACGCCCAGGCGCGCCAGGTGCGCGTCGAGCTGTCGTTCGAACGGTCCAGCGGCGGGGCGGCGGCGGTGCTGGTGGTGGCCGACGACGGTCGGGGCCTGGCCAAGGACGTGTCCCAGCGGGAGCCGGCGAGGCCGATGTCGCTGGGGCTGGTCGGGATGCGCGAGCGGGCGCTGGCGCTGGGCGGCGAGATCGACATCTCCGGCGCCCCCGGGCAGGGGACGACCGTGCGGGCGCACATCCCGGCGGCGGCGGGGGAGGGGGCGTGAAGCGCATCCTGGTGGTCGACGACAGCGCGGCGCTGCGCGGTTCGCTGCGGGAGCTGCTGGCGGCTACGCTCCCCGGGGCGGTGGTCGGCGAGGCGGCGGCGGCCGGGCCGGCGCTGGCGGCCGTCGGGCGCGAGCCCTGGGATCTGGTCCTGCTCGACCTCTCGCTCCCGGACCGCGGCGGCGTCGAGGCGCTGCGCGAGATCCGCCGGCTGCGCCCTGAGCTCCCGGTGCTGGCCATGAGCCTGCATCCGGAGACCGAGTACCGGTCGGTCCTGCGCGCGTCGGGCGCCACCGACTACGTCTCGAAGGGGAGCTCGGCCCCCGCGATCGCCGCCGCCGTGCGCAGCGCGCTGGGGCTCTCCTGAGCGCGCCCCGCGGTCAGGCCGCCTGGAGGCGCTCCAGCAGCGACGGGTGGGCGCGCACGGAGAAGATCACGCCGCTCTCGTCGTAGCGTTCCCCCAGCACCTCGCAGCCCGCGAAGATCTCGCCGCGCAGCTGCTGGCGGTCGTAGGGGACGCAGATCTCGCCCTCGACCAGGTGGCGGTTGAAGAACCCGACCAGGCGCTCGCGCAGGCGGGCCACGTCGGCCGGACGGCGCGCCGACATCACGAAGGCCTCGGGCCACCGCGCGAGCAGCGCCTCGGTCGTGCGCGCCTGGGCCTCGGCGTCGCCGCAGGCGTCGATCTTGTTGAACACCAGCAGCCGTGGGACGTCGCCGGCGCCGATGTCCGCCAGCACCTCGGTCGTCACCGCCAGCTGGCGCTCGAACATCGGCGCCGAGGCGTCGACGATGAAGGCCAGCAGGCCCGCCTCCAGGGCCTCGTCGAGCGTGCTCTTGAACGAGGCGACCAGGCCGTGGGGCAGCTTGTCGATGAAGCCGACGGTGTCCGACACCAGCACGCGCGGCCGCGCCTCGGGCCAGAGCGGCCGCACCGTCGTGTCGAGCGTGGCGAACAGCTTGTCGGCGACGTAGACCTCGCTGCTGGTCAGCGCGCGCATCAGCGTCGACTTGCCCGCGTTGGTGTAGCCGACCAGCGCCACGCGGCTCATCTCCTGCCGGCGCGCCCGCTGGGTGCGTTGCTCCTCGGCGAACCCCGCCAGCTCCCGGGTCAGCTCGGCGATGCGGTCGCGGATCTTGCGCCGGTCGAGCTCGAGGCTCGATTCGCCGGCGCCCTTGCCGCCGATGCCGCCGCGCTGGCGGTCGCCGCCCTTGTCGCGCCCCGACTCGCGCAGGCGCGGCACCAGGTACTGGAGTCGGACGATCTCGACCTGGGCCTTGGCCGCGCGCGAGCGGGCGTGGCGGCGAAAGATCTCCAGGATGACGGCGGTCCGGTCCAGCACCTCGACCCCGGTCGCCTTCTCGAGGTTGCGGGCCTGCGAGGGCGTGATGTCGTGATCGACCAGGACCACCTCGACGGGGGCCGCCGCGCCTTCGGCCGACAGGGCCACCAGCTCGGCCAGCTTCCCGCTGCCGAGCACCGCCCCCGGGTCGAGGGTGGGGCGGCGCTGGGTCACGGTGGCCACCACCTCGACCCCCAGCGTGCGCCCCAGGCGGTGCAGCTCGGCGACCGAAGCGGCGAACGCCTCGGCGTCCACCTCCGGCAGCTGGACCGCCACGATCGCCGCCCTCGGCGGGCCGCCCTGGTTCCGTGACTGCATCGACATCGAGGTAGTTCCCTTCCTGCGGAGGCTCGCGTACGCTTCCGGCATGGCCATCAGCGACAAGCGGAAGCAGAGCCTCTATTTCCCGGAGGAGATGTTGAAGGAGATCGGCGCGGAGGCAACCCGCCAGGATCGCTCGCTCTCATGGATCGTCCAGAAGGCCTGGAAGGCCGCCCGGAAGGACATCATGAGCATGCCGTCGGTGGAGGGCCTTCCCCACGATCGGGAAGAGGACGGCGCGGCGAAGTAACCGCCAGACCGCGATCGCGTTGCGATCGCGGTCTGGACGATCTGCCCTACCGGAAGCGCGGCTCTTCGGCGCGGTTGACCTTGAGGGTCCGCCCGTCGAGCTCCACGCCGTTCATCTCCTTGATGGCTGCGTCGGCGGCGGTCGACGTCGCAAACGTGACGAAGCCGAATCCGCGTGACCGGTTGGTCCCGCGTTCAGTGATCACCGCCACGTCGACCAGCTCGCCGTGCTTGGAGAAGGCGGCCCGCAGGTCGCCGGCCGTCGTCTCGGCGCTCAGCCCGCCGACGAACAGCTTCACCGGGCCGAAGCCCTCGCTGCGCGGCCGCGACGGCACGCCGATGACGACGTCCTCCAGCTTGACCTCCGGCAGAGGCGCGGTCGCCTCCACCGTGTCGGGCAAGTCGGGATCGACGCCGCGAGCCCGGAGCTCGCGGTTCCGTCGAAGCCGCTGTTCTTTGTCCTTCTTCTTGAGGTCTCGGGCGACCTCGCGGTTGCGTTTGCCGCCCGAATAGCCACGCTGCATCAGGCGACTACCAGCGGCCGCGCCCGCCACCGCCGCCGCCGCCACGACCACCGCCGCCGCCGCCACGACCACCGCCGCCGCCCCCACGGCCGCCGCCGCCGGTGCGCTCCTGGGCCTCGTTCACGTTGATGGCCCGGCCGTCCAGCTCGCGTCCGTTGAGCTGCTGGATCGCGTTCTGCGCCTCCTGGTCGCTGCTCATCTCGACGAACGCGAACCCGCGCGGCCGGCCCGTCTCGCGGTCCATCACGACCTTCGCGTCGGTGACAGTTCCGGCCTGTCCGAAGGCCTCGCGCAGCTCGAGCTCAGTGGTGTTGTAGGAAAGGTTCCCGACGTAGAGGCGTTTGCCCATGTTTCATTTCTCCTGGTATCGCTTCGACGGAGCTGCCGTCGTGCAGACGCCCCTAGTCTGTCGATTTCCGGACGCGAACCAACGACAGCAGGAGCCGCGACACAGAGCGAGAGCGCAACGACTAGAAGCGCGGCCGAGTTTTTAGCACAAGAACCGCCCGCTGGCTCGTTTGCTCCCTCGGTCTCGGGGATCGCCCGCACCGGCGGGCCCCTAGGCCCCCCCCGCCCGCTGCCGGACGAGGGCCCGCAACGCCTCGTCCCAGCGGTCGTTGACCACCTCTTTCGAGAACTCGCGCCGGTAGACGGCGAAGGCGTTGGCCTGCCAGCGGGCGAGATCCTCGGGCTGGCGGGCCAGCGCGTGCAAGCGGTCGGCCACCGGGCCGACGTCGTCGCCGAGCGTGAGGCCCACGTCGTACTGGCCGATCCAGCGCGCGATCTCCGAGTCGGCCGGCCCCGCGTACAGCAGGGGGCGGCCGACCGCCAGCGAGCCGAAGAACTTGGAAGGGACCACCACCCCGGCCCACTGCGGCTGCAGGCTGACGAGGTGGATGTCGGCCGCCCCGAGGCGGGCCCGCAGCGCCGCCTCGTCGGCGAAGGGGACGAGGCGGACGTTGGTGTCCTCGGGCGTCACGGCCGCGGCGAGCTCGTCCTGGCGGTTGCCCCGCGAGGCGAAGCAGAACCCGACGTCGTCGCCCGAGCGCGCCCGGCACGCCCGGGCCAGGGCGAGGAAGGCGCGGTGATCGTGCGCGCGCCCCATCGTCCCCGAGTAGAGCAGGCCGAGCTTCGCGCGCGGGTAGAGCTCGGCGCGGACGCCCGGGTCGGCGGCCTGGGCGCTCGGCGGCTCGGCCAGCGCCCAGGGGACCAGCGTCTGCTGCGCGGCGCCCGTGCCGTAGGCCCGCAGGCGCTCCTGCATGCGCGGCCCGATGTCGACCAGCGCGTCGTAAGCGCCGTAGCCCCAGCGCATGAGGCCCCGCGCCAGCGGGACCAGCGCGGCGACGACGCCGGTCGCCCCCTCGGCCGCGATCGCCTCGGGGTAGAGATCGAAGCACCAGTGGACCAGCGCCGCGCGCGGCAGCAGGCGGCGCAGCCCCCGCGCCAGCGCGGGAGAGAACGCCGGGTCCGAGCCCACGATCACCGCGTCGAACGGGGTGCTGCGCGAGAGAGCCGCGATCTTGGCCAGCCAGGCCGCCGTCATCCAGCCGCTGTTGGCCAGCCGCTGGAGCGGGCGCGACTGCGTCCAGGGCGGGCGGAAGACGCGGTGGATCTGGACGCCGTTCCAGTCCTCGAAGGCCGGAAAAACGCGGGCGCGGTCGAAGCAGGAGCGGTTGCTGGTGACGACGCTGACCTCCCAGCCGCGGCGTTGCTGCTCGACGGCCAGGTCGCTGAAGATGCGGGCGCTGACGACGTCGTCGGGGTGAAAGAAGTGATACGCCAGCAGGAGCCGCGGCACTCAGGCTCCGTCGGTCGAGAACGCGTACACGACCGTGTGGCGATAGGTGTCGCCGGGGTTGAGCAGCACCTGGTTGCGCCACTCGGGGACGTTGATCGCGTCGGGGAAGGCCTGGGTCTCGAGGCACATCCCGGCGTGGTGCGCGTGCACGACGCCGCGCCCGGCGGTGGAGCCGTCCAGGAACTTGCCGGCGTACACCTGCAGCCCCGGCTGATCGCTGTGGACGGTCATCACCCGCCCCGACCGCGGGTCGTGGAGGCGCGCCACCCGGCGCAGCGGCCCGGTGGTGTGACCGACGACGAAGTTATGATCGAGCTCGGGCGAGACGCGCTGCGGGCTGCGGTAGTCGAGCGGCGTGCCGGAGACCGACGCGACGTGGCCGGTCGGCACCACCGGATCGCCGGGCGTGTAGGCGTCGGCGGCGATCGTCAGCAGGTGACCGAGCACGTCGCCGCGGCCCGCCAGGTTCCAGTAACCGTGATGGGTGAGGTTGATCGGCGTCGGCTGGTCGGTGGTGGCGGTCATCTCGATGCGCAGCTCGTCGTCGTCGGTCAGCGTGAAGGTCGCGCGCGCCGCCACGGCGCCCGGGTAGCCGGCGTCGCCCTCGGGCGAGTCGTGCGTCAGCGTGACGCTCGCCGGGGTCGCCGTGGCCGGCCTCCAGAGCGCGCGGTACCAGCCGCGGCTGCCGCCGTGCAGGTGGTGCGGCGGATCGTTCGCCTCCAGCCGGTAGGTGACGCCGGCGAGCGTGAACCGGGCGTCGCGGATCCGGTTGCAGACCCGGCCGCAGATCGCGCCGAGAAAGAAGCTCTGGGTCGCGTAGGCGGCGGGATCGTCGAGGCCCAGCACCACCTCGCCGAGGGTGCCTTCGCGATCCGGGACCTGGAGCGAGACGATCGTGGCGCCGAAGGGCGAGACGACGGCGGTGGCGCCGCGCGCGTTGGTCAGCGTGTGGTGCTCGGGGGTGTCGGCGCGCATCGGCGCGCAGCTTAGCGCGCCGAGCGTAGGGCAGGGTAGAGCCGCTTGAACCGAGCGTAGGGCTCGTCGTACGCGGCGTGGGCGCCGGCGCGGGGCGCGACCGGCGGGCGGCGCTTGATCGTCCGCGCGGCCTCGGCGACGGTGGCGAAGGCGCCCGCCCCGACGGCGGCCAGCAGCGCGGCCCCCAGCGCGGGCCCCTCCGGCTGATCGACCGGGACCACGGGCTTGCCGTAGACGTCGGCCTGCAGCTGCCGGACGAAGGGCGCGTTGGCGCCGCCGCCCGTGATGAGCACCTCGGGGATCTCGACGCCCAGCGATTCGATGATGGCCAGGCTGTCGCGCAACCCGAAGCAGATGCCCTCCAGCACGGCGCGGGTCATGTGCGCGCGTCCATGCGCCAGGGAGAGGCCGACGAACGCGGCGCGCGCCTCGGCGTCACGGTGGGGCGTCCGTTCCCCCTGGAGATACGGCAGGAAGGTGAGGCCCAGCGCGCCCGCCGGAATCCGGGCGGCCTCCTTGTTGAGCAGCTCGGCGGCGTCCTTCTTCTTGGACAGCTCGCGCGCCAGCTCGCGCTGGTGCCAGGCGAACGCGCCGCCGGCGGTGAGCATCACGCCCATCACGTACCAGGTGTCGGGTACGGCGTGGCAGAAGGTGTGCGCGCGCATCCCGGGATCGACCTTGGGCTGGGCCGTCGGGCAGACGACCGTCCCCGAGGTGCCCCAGCTGGCGACCACGGCGCCCGGCGCCACCGCGCCCACGCCCACGGCGCCGCAGGCGTTGTCGGCGCCGCCGCCCACGATCGGCGTTCCGGCGCGAAGGCCGGTGGCCGCGGCAGCCTTCGCCGAGACCGTTCCGAGCACCTCGGTCGAGCCGCCCACGTCGGGGAGCAGCGACGGCGAGAGCTCCATCGCGTCGAGCATCTCGCGGCTCCAGCGGCGGTTGGCCACGTCGAGCATCAGCGTCCCGGCGGCGTCCGAGTACTCGGTGGCCAGCGTCCCCGAGAGCTGCAGTCGGATGTAGTCCTTCGGCAGCAGCACCTTGGCCAGGCGGGCGAACGCCGCCGGCTCGGTGTCGCGCAGCCAGAGGACCTTGGGAAGCGTGAACCCCTCCATCGGCGGGTTGGAGACCCAGGCGCGCAGCGACGCCTCGTCGACCCTGGCGGCGATCGCCCGGCACTGCGCGGTGGTCCGCCCGTCGCACCAGAGGAGGGCGGGGCGGATCACCTTGTTGTCGGCGTCGAGGAAGACCGACGAGTGCATCTGGCCCGAGAGCCCGACGGCGTCGATCTTCCGCTTGCCGACGGCGCGTTTCACCGCGCCGACGGCCGCCTTCCACCAGTCGGCCGGGCTCTGTTCGGCCCAGCCGGGGTGGGGGACGCGCATGCCGAGCGGCGCGGAGGCACGGGAGACCGTGCGCCCGCGGCCGTCGACGACGATCGCCTTGACGTTGGTGGTGCCGACGTCGATGCCGAGGAAGAGGCTCACGGACTAGCGAACGCCGAGGAGAACTTCGGTGGTCAGCTGGTCGAGCCGCTCGTACTCGAACCCGGCGGTCGCCATCTTCGGGGCGTCGAAGGTGTGCGCCTTGAGCGCCGCCGCCGTCTTCTTGTCGTACTTGAAGTGCGGGCCCAGACCGGCGGTCTGCGTCGTGTTGCGCTTCTCCAGCGTGGCGAGGATCTCTCGGATCTCGCCGTCGGCGTGGAAGCGCGCCACCTTCTCCTTGAGGATGTTGTACGAGCGCATGCTGTAGTAGGCGAAGTCCCAGACGCCCTGCTCGTCCTCGGTGCGGTAGGCGTGGCTGTCGAAGTGGCGCATGCCCTCCCAGCGCGCGTCCTCGAGCAGCTTGACCAGGAAGAAGGCGCCCTTCTGATCTTCACTGGCGAAGCGGAGGTCTTGATCGTAGCGGCCCGGCTTCTGGCCGTTCAGATCGATGTGGAAGAGCTTGCCCGCCTCGAGCGCCTGGCCGACGGCGTGCGAGAAGTCGAGCCCCGGCATCACCTCGTGCGCCACCTCGGGGTTCACGCCCACCATCTCGTGGTGGTCGAGCGTGTAGATGAAGGCCAGCATGTGGCCGGTGGTCGGCAGGAAGATGTCCCCGCGCGGCTCGTTCGGCTTGGCCTCGAGCGCGAACTTCAGGTTGTAGCCGTTGTCGCGCACGTACTCGCAGAGGAAGTTCATCGCCTCGCGGAAACGCTTCACGGCGTCGCGCGGATCCTTGCAGGCGTTGGTCTCGAGACCTTCGCGACCGCCCCAGAAGACGTAGGTCGTCGCGCCGAGGTCGACGCCCAGATCAATCGCGCGCATCGTCTTCGCCAAGGCGAGCGCGCGAATGCCCGCGTCGTTGCTGGTGAAGGCGCCCTCGCGGAACACCGGCTGCGAGAACAGGTTCGTCGTCGCCATCGGGACCTTCATCCCGGTCTCGGCGAGCGCGCCCTTGAAGTCGCGCAGGATCTTCTCGCGCTCGGCCGCCGTCGCGTCGAACGGGATCAGATCCTCGTCGTGCAGGTTGACGCCGTAGGCGCCCAGCTTCGACAGCTCGTGAACGATCTTCACCGGCGAGATCACCTCGCGCACGGCGTGACCGAACGGATCGCGACCCGGGTTGCCGACCGTCCAGAGACCGAACGTGAAGTGGTCCTCGGGACGCGGCGCGAACTTATCATTTGGGTAACGTGAATGAGAGGATCGATTCATGCTGATTAGGTTACTATTCCGGCCCGTGATGACAAAGCACTTGATTGGAAAACGCGGCGCGCTCGTCGCTTTTTTTCTGAGCCTTCTGACGCTCTCCTGCAACAAGAGCGCGCCGACCGCTGGAGGCACCGCGGCGCCGGAGCAGAAGCTCGTCAAGCTGGCTTTCGTCACCAACAACACGAGCGAGTTCTGGAAGATCGCGGCCGCGGGAATCCATAAATATGAGAAGGAGGGCAAGGTGCAGGTCGACCTCAAGCTCCCCGCCAACGGCACCGCCGAGAACCAGAACCAGATCCTCGAGGACCTGACCAGCCAGCACTACGACGCGATCGCCATCAGCGCGATCGCCCCCAACGATCAGGTGCCGCTGCTCGACAGGGTCGCGGCCAAGACGAACCTCATCACCTTCGACTCCGACGCGCCCAAGTCCAAGCGGCTGCTCTACATCGGCACCGACAACTACCAGGCGGGCAAGGTGCTGGGCGGCCGCATCGTCGAGTTGCTCCCCAAGGGCGGGAAGATCGCGGTGTTCGTCGGGACGTTCGCGGCCGACAACGCGGCCCAGCGGCTCAAGGGGATAGAGGACGTGATCGCCGGGCACAAGATCGACATCGTCGACAAGCGCGAGGACAACACCGACCGCGCCAAGGCGCGCGCCAACGTCGAGGACATCGTCAACGCGCACCACGATCTGTCGATGGTGGTCGGCCTCTACAACTACAACGGCCCGGCGATCGCGGCGGCGCTGGACGGCCTCGGCAAGAAGGGGAAGGTGCTGGCGGCGGTGTTCGACGAGGACGACGGCACGCTCGACGGGATCGAGACCGGCGCCATCCAGGTGACCGTCGTGCAGAAGCCGTTCATGTTCGGCTATCTCGCCTCCAAGTGGATGCACGATCTGGCGACCAAGGGCGAGGCGGCCAAGGCGGCCATCCCGCCCAGCCGCATGATCGACACCGGCGTCGACCTCATCGACAAGAGCAACGTGGGCGGGTTCAAGGCCAAGCTGGCCGAGCTCAAGCGTTCGTAGCAGTCGGTCCCTCGGTGACAGAGCAAGAAGTTTCCGCGGCCTCCGCGCCGCTGCTCGAGATGCGCGGGATCGGCAAGCGCTTCGCGGGCGTCACGGCCCTGCGGGACGTCTCGCTGACGGCCCGCGCCGGCGAGGTGCTGGCGCTGATGGGTGAGAACGGCGCCGGCAAGAGCACCCTGATGAAGATCCTGGGCGGGATCCAGCCGCCCGACGGCGGCGAGATCCGGATCGACGGCCGCCCGGTCGTGCTCGACGGCGTGCGGGCGGCCAAGCGACTGGGGATCTCGCTGATTCACCAGGAGCTGATGCTGGCGCCGAACCTGGACATCGCGGCCAACATCTTCCTGGGGAACGAGGGGGCGCGCGGGCCGCTCGGGCCCCTGCCGCGCGCGGCGATGAACCGCGCGGCGGTGGGCCTGCTGGCGCGGGTCGGGTTGCCCGTGGCGCCCACCGTCCTGGTCGGCAAGCTCACCGTCGGTCAGATGCAGATGGTGGAGATCGCGCGGGCGCTCTCCACGAACGCCCGCATCCTGATCATGGACGAGCCGACGGCGTCGCTGTCGGCCGCCGAGTCGGAGAAGCTGTTCGAGGTGATCCGCAAGCTGCGCGCGGACGGGGTCGGCATCATCTACATCTCTCACCGCATGGAGGAGGTGCAGCTCCTCGCCGATCGGGTGACGGTGCTGCGCGACGGCCGCTGGGCCGGCGATCTTCCTCGCGCCGAGGCGACCTCGGACAAGATCGTCGCGCTGATGGTGGGGCGCGAGCTGTCGGGCGCGTACTTCCCGGACAAGGCGGGGCGGTCGCCGGGCGAGGTGATCCTGGACGTGAACGACCTGGTGGTCCCCGGCGCGCCGACGGGCGTGAGCTTCGCCGCCCGGCGGGGCGAGATCCTGGGCTTCGCCGGGCTGGTCGGCGCCGGACGCACCGAGCTGATGCAATCGATCTTCGGGGTGACGCCGGCGCGCGCCGGGACGATGACGCTCGAGGGCCGGCCGTTCGCGCCGCGCAGTCCGCGCGAGGCGATCGCGCGCGGGGTGTACCTGGCGCCCGAGGACCGCAAGCACCACGGGCTGGTGCTGCCGATGTCGATCACCGAGAACACCACGCTGCCGAACCTCGCCGCGTACACCCGCTGGGGGCGGCTGGACGGGGGGGCCGAGCAGCGGACGGCCGAGGCCGAGGTGAAGCGCATGGCAACCCGGACGCCGAGCGTGCGCCAGAAGGTCGTCAACCTGTCGGGCGGGAACCAGCAGAAGGTGGTGCTCGGCAAGTGGCTGGCGATGAGCCCGAAGGTCCTCATCCTCGACGAGCCGACGCGCGGGATCGACGTCGGCGCCCGCGCTGAAATCTACCGACACATCGCCGCGCTGGCGGCAGGAGGCATCGTCGTCTTGGTCGTGAGCTCGGACATGGAAGAGGTGATCGGTCTCTGCGACCGCGTGCTGGTCATGCGCGAGCGCCGCCCCATGGGCGTCCTCGAGCGCGACGGGATCTCTCAGGCGCGCATCGGCGCGCTCATGACCGGCAGCGCCGGACGGGAGGTGGCGGCGTGAAGCGCGAGCTGGGGATGGCGAGCGCGCTGGCGGTGATCTGCCTGGTGCTGTTCATCTCGAACACCGACGTCCTCGGTCAGTCGAACGCGGTCAACCAGCTGCGGATGATCTCGATGCTGGGGATCTACGCCATCGGCAGCGGCTTCGTGATCATCACCGGCGGGATCGATCTGTCGGTGGGGTCGATCGTCGGGCTCACCGGCGTGATCATCGCGCGGATCTCCTCGCAGTCGATGGGCGGCGGCGGGCACTCGATGGCGCTGGGGGTGGTCGTCGCCCTGGCGGTCACGCTGCTGGTCGGCCTCTGCCAGGGGCTGCTCATCACCCGCCTCAACCTGCAGCCGTTCATCGTGACGCTGGCCGGGATGCTGATGATCCGCGGCATCTCCCAGACCATCGTCGACGGCGGCACGATCAGCCTCGGGACCTCGATGATCAAGCTGGCGAACGGCGGCCTCATCATGCACGGCGGCGACCCCTTGCTGCCGTACCCGCTGCTGATCTTTCTGGCAGTGATCGCCGCCGGCAGCTACGTGCTGCACGGGACCGTGTTCGGGCGCTACCTCTACGCCATCGGCGGCAACCGCGACGCGGCCGCCTACTCGGGCATCCCGGTCAAGCGGATCGAGACCAGCACCTACGTCATCTCGGCCGGGCTGGCGGGCGTGGCGGGGGTCTGTTATGCGGCCTACATCGGCCAGATGTCGCAGCAGGTCGGCGTCGCCTACGAGCTCTACGCCATCGCGGCGGTCGTCCTCGGCGGCTGCTCGCTGCGCGGCGGCGAGGGGACCATCCTCGGCATCGTGATCGGCTCGGCGATGATGAAGGTCATCGACAACGGCATCAACATGTTCCAGATCCGCTACCAGGACGCCGACGGCATCCCGCGCTTGTGGCGCCTCAACACCAACTGGACCTTCATCATCGTCGGCAGCGTCATCTTGATCGCCGTGGTGCTGGACCAGGTCGTCCACGTCGTCCAGGAGAAGCGCCGCATCCGGGCCACCGAGTCGGCGGCCTCGCCCTCCGCCCCCGCCGCCTCGGCGCCGCCCGCCTGATCAGAGGGTGGGACGGCGCCCTCGGCCAGCCTCTTCGGCCTGAACCGTCACTTGCAGTCGAGAAAAGCCACGTCGTCGATCCAGATGTCGTAGGTCTGGCCCGGGCCGAACGACCAGTCGATCTCGACGAGCTTGGACGGCTCGATGGCGGGCGGGCGCGGCGCGCCCCAGTCGGGCTGCTGGCGCATCTCGCTGAACAGCACCTTGTATTCCTTCCACTCGGTGGTGAGAACCATGTTCTTGCCGAAGTGGTTCCAGCAGGTGGTGCAGAGGTTGCCGGCGGGGTGGGTGTTGATGTCGCCGACGTTGAACCGCACGCCGGTGGTGGCGCCCGGCGCGACCCTGGCCTTGAAGCTGACGCCCGCATAGCGGGAGGCGTCGTAGATCGCCGTCTGGTCGCGCAGGTTCATCCCGAACCCGGCGCCCCAGGCCAGCGTCGGATCGCCCGAGGCGGTCTTGCCCCAGACGTGCATGGCGTTCTCCGAGCCGTCGGCGGCGTTCTCGCTGGTCCCGAACGGCGTCGGCTGCAGCGTCGAGCCCGCGGTGTCGACCTTGGGCCACCAGTAACCGTCGCGCCCGCCGTCCAGCGTGACCTGATTGTTGCCGTCCTCGAAGTCGTCGATGAGGCCGTCGTCCGCGACCTTGACGCCGAGCGGGCAGGTCTTGATGTCCATCCCGGTCCCGCCGCTCACGCCGCTGATCACCTTTTTCTGCGAGACGCCGATGCATCCCGCCGAGAGGCTCGGCGCCAGAAACGAGAGAACGAGAACAAATGAGAGAACTCGCGTGCGCTCTGCGGAATGAATCACGCGCGCACTATAAACGCGCCCGCCAGCGCCAGCATTTCTATTTGAGTCCGTCCAGGGATCGGTTAAAAGGGCGGCGAGCGTTCGGCCGAGAGCATCCGTTTCGGCGCTCGAATGGGTCCCCCCCCTTGCGACAGACGATCGCGGCTGCTCTCCTTCTGACCTCGCTCTCCGGCCTGGCCCGGGCGGCGGACGCGCCTGCGCCGTCGCCGCCGCCCGCCGCGTCTCCCTCGACGGACACGCCCGTGATCAACCCCGCCGGGCCGAACGGCGCCGCGCCGATCACCGTGACACCGACGGCCGCGCCCGCCGCGCCCACGCCGCCCGCCGCGGCCCCGGCCGGCGGCGAGTTGCTCACGTCCGATCGGCTGCAGAACCCGGGCTACATCCCGGGCTACCGGACGTTCGCCGGCTTCACGCTGGCGCCGAACGTCCCGGTCGTCGGCTCGCTGCCGGGCAACGTCACGCCCGGCTTCGGCGCGCCGACCTTCTCGCCGCCCTGGACCTTCAAGTTCAGCGGCTTCCTCAACAACTCGTTCCAGTCGAGCATCGGCCACCGCATGGTGACGATGGCCGATCAGACCACCACCGTCTTCCACATCCCGCCCCAGACCGTCGACGAATACGCCTCGTTCCTGGGTACGAACACGATGCCCGGGAACTGGGTGCAGCTCAACATGGCGTACGGCAACTCGGTCGTCACCGCCAACCTGACGCTCTCCACCTGGAACCCGACCGACCCGACGACCTACTACCAGATCGGCAGCCAGAACTTCGTCCAGAACGCCTACCTCCAGTTCCAGGTGCCGCCGCTCGGCGACTGGCGCGTGCGCGCGCTGGCCGGCTATTTCTACACGAACTACGGCGGCCTCGGCCAGTACGGCCTCGGCATGTACACCAACGCCATCGTGGCCCTGGTGCGCGGGGTGGGGGAGAACGTCGCCGCCGAATACAAGCTGACGCCGAAGGTGTCGCTGTTGCTGGAAGAAGGGTTCATGGGGAACCGCAACGGCAAGACGCCGGACGGGACCATCCCCAACGGCGCCAACGGGATGGTGAACGGGAACCCGATGTTTCCCGCCGCCTGGATCGCGCACCTGCACGCCGGCCTGGCGATCAACGACGCGCGGACCGTCCGCATCAACACGCACTTCCTGGTCAACTGGTCGCAGGACGATCAGACGCAGTGCCAGAACGCGTCGATCCTGGTCCCGGTGGGGGTCGACGAGCCCTGCTTCGACAACCCGACCTACCGCCAGTTCAACTCGGCGCTGATGCCGAACGCGCACATCTACGTGGCGGGCGCCGACGTGGTGGTCAACGATCCGATCTACGGCTTCTTCGGCGTCGGCGCCTCGTACACCACCGGGTCGAACGCCTCGCTCCTGCGCGGGCTGACGACGTTCGGCGGCGAGGGCGGGTGGCTGGTCGACCGCTGGTGGGGCTCGGGCTCGTCCGGCAGCGGATCGCTGTACGCCGGGGGCCTCAACTGGAGCGGGAGCCTGCGCCGGATCATCAGCGCGCCGGCGCCGGCCCGTCAGAACGCGCCCGACCTGACGCTCAACGTGGGCGCCATCATCGCCTACGCCACCGTCGACAACCCGCTGGCGGTATCGGGCACCCAGACGCTCGACTCGGTCGTCACCATGCCGGGGCCCATCCCGCTGCCGGCCGCCGTCGACCAGTACGACAAGCGCCTGCGGTACAAGTTCGGCGTCGACGGGCTCTACACCTTCTCCTCCTGGGCCGGCTTCGGGGCGCGCGTCGACCGCGTCGTCCCCACCAACAAGGCGGACGACCAGAACTTCTGGGTCGTCGCCCCGCGCCTCGTGTTCCACACGAACTGGGTGGCGCGCGAGGCCCTGACGCTGCTCTACGCGAAGTGGTTCTACGGGTCGAACACGCACCCCGAAGCCAGCTCGCTCGTGCCGCCCGACGGGCGGCTCGACGATCAACTGATTGCGCTCAACGTGAACGTCTGGTGGTGAGACGATGAGAAATCGAGTCAACTGTCGAGGACGAACGACGAGGGGAGGCGGCGCCGCGCTGGCCGCCGCTCTCGTCGCTCTGGGGAGCGCCGCCGCCGCAACTCCGGCGCGCGCCGACGAGGCGAAACCGACCTCCGCCGAGGCGCCGGGAGACCTGGCGCCCGAGCCGTCGTTCGGGCTCGATCCGGCCACGCCGCAGATCGCCGCGCTCCCGGGGGGGACCACGCCCGCCTACGGCCAGCGCTCGCTGAGCGAGGACGAGTGGCGCTTCGACTTCCACGGCCTCATCACGGCGCCGCTCAACATGGGGATCAACACCCGCACCAACCAGAACGAGGTGATCGGGCCCGGCCAGACCAACCTGGTGTTGCACGCCCCGCCCGTGGTCCCCGACGACCTCGAGACCTTCCAGCACACCGGCGTCACCCCCACCACCTACGCCCAGCTGAACTTCTCCGAGGGGAACAGCGTCGTCAGCGCCAACGTCAGCATCGTGGCCCGCCAGGCCAACGTCTCGGAGAGCTTCCTCGAGCCGGCCGACCAGCTCGGCATCACCGACGTCTACCTCAACTTCCTGCCGCCGGTGCCCGACAAGCGGATGCGGCTGCAGGTGCTGGCCGGCGCTTTCACCACCCGCTACGGCTCGCCCGGCGAGTACGACCAGGGCCGCTACGGCACGCCGATCATCGCCCAGATCAACGGGGTGGGCGAGCTGGGGACGCTGCGCTACGCGCTGGCCCCCGACTGGGTGCTGATGGCCGAGGAGGGGATCCACGGTCAGACCAACAAGGCGAACGTCAGCATCACGCCCGACGTCTGGAACGACTTCGCCGACCCGGCGACCGGCAGCACCTTCGTCGCGCACGCCCACCTGGGGATCAACTACGCGCGCCGGCTGACCGTGGGGGCGCACTTCATCCGCGCCTTCAGCCTCGACGATCGCGTGGGGCCCAACCTGCCCGACGGGCGGATCAACATCTTCGCCGGCGACGTGCGGCTGGGGCTGGGGCGCTACGGCAGCTTCTACGCCGCCTACGCCTACACCAGCGCGCTGCAGGCCCGGGTGCTCTCGCGGGTGATCTCGGTGCTCAACACGCAGGGCGGGCCAGGCCTCATGCAGGAGTACCTGGGGCCGAACGGCGGCGGCACGGGGACGCTCAACACGGCCGGCTTCCAGTACGATCTCAGCCTCGGCAAGCTGGTCAGCTATCCGACGCCGTTCTCGGGCGACGGCCCCGACATCGTGCTGAGCCTGTTCGGGCTCTACACCCACGTGACCAGCACCGACACGGGCTTCTTCGACAACGTGAACCGAGACGCGATGGGCAACCTGGTCCCGCTCGGTCCCTGGAACGGCGCCAACAAGCTCAAGGTCGGGGCCGAGGGCACCTACAGCCTGCTCTCCTGGCTGGCGGCCTCGCTCCGCTTCGACTACGTCGATCCCTTCACCTCGGTGAGCGACTTCGCCTTCTCCGAGATCTCGCCCCGGATCATCTTTCACTCCGACTGGCAGTCGACCGACCAGATCGTGCTGCAGTACACCCACTGGTTCTACGGCTCGCTCACGCCGGTTCGCACCGGCGAGCCGCCGATGTACAGCTTCTCGACCGTCCCCGACTCCGACATGATCTCGATCTCCGCCAGCATGTGGTGGTGAGATGCTGGCCGGCCGGGTCGTGGTGGTGCTGGGCGGGACCGCCGGGATCGGTCGGGCGGTCAGCCTGGCGCTGGCCGACGCCGGCGCCGACGTGGTCGCCTCCGCGCGCCGGCCCGCCGAGCTGGAGGCGACGGCCGCCGAGATCGAGCGGCGCGGCCGCCGGACGCTGCGGCTGCCGTCCGACGTGACCGACCGCGCGTCGCTCGAACGGCTGCGCGACGAGACGGTGCGCGCGTTCGGCCAGGTCGACGTGCTGGTGAACTGCGCGGCCAAGACCAAGCGCCAGCCGACGCTCGACTGGACCGAGCGCGACTGGAACGAGATCCTCGACGTCAACCTGACGGGCACGCTGCGGGCCTGCCAGCTGTTCGGCCCGGGGATGCTGGCGCGCGGCTACGGGCGGATCGTCAACTTCGCCTCGCTGTCGGCGTTCGCCGCCTTCCACGAGGTGGCGGCCTACAGCGCCAGCAAGGCCGGCGTCGTCATGCTGACCCGGTCGCTGGCGGTCGAGTGGGGCGGCCGCGGCGTGTGCGTCAACGCCGTCGCGCCGGGCGTCATCCGCACCGACCTGAACGCCGCGCTGCTGGACGGGACGGGGCGAGGCCAGGAGCTGCTGCTGCGCACGCCGATGAAGCGGTTCGGCCTGCCGACCGAGGTGGCCGCGGCGGTCGTCTTCCTGGCCTCGGAAGGGGCCAGCTTCGTCAACGGCGAGGTCCTGATGGTCGACGGCGGCTTCACGGGGAGCGGCGTCAACCAATGACGGCCACGATCGCGTGGACGGAGCTCGGCTGTGCCGAGGGTAGTCCTGCGCGGGGGGGCGCGGGGACCCCCTGGGGAGCCCCGGACCAATGAAGATCACGGACGCCAAGGTCATCGTGTGCTCGCCGGGGCGCAACTTCGTCACGCTCAAGCTGACGACCGAGGACGGCCTCACCGGACTCGGCGACGCGACGTTGAACGGGCGCGAGGTGGCGGTCGCCAGCTACCTCACCGAGCACGTCGCGCCGCTGCTCATCGGCCGCGACGCGCGCCGGATCGAGGACACCTGGCACTACCTCTACAAGGGGGCCTACTGGCGGCGCGGGCCGGTGACGATGACCGCCATCGCCGCCGTCGACACGGCGTTGTGGGACATCCACGGCAAGGCGCTCGGCGTGCCGGTCTACCAGCTGCTGGGCGGGCGCGCGCGCGACGCCGTCACCGTCTACGGCCACGCCAACGGCCAGACCATCGAGGAGACGGTCGAGGCGGTGTCGCGCTTCGCCGCCGCCGGCTACCGCGCCGTGCGCGCCCAGTGCGGCGTCCCCGGCGTCCCCGACACCTACGGCGTGGGCCACGGAAAGCCGGGCGAGGTGTACGAGCCCGCGGTCAAGGGGCTGCCCCCCGAGTCGGCCTGGAGCACCGAGAGGTACCTGGACGTCGTCCCCAAGCTGTTCGCGCGGCTGCGCCAGGAGCTGGGCCCCGACCTGAACCTGCTGCACGACGTCCACCACCGCCTGACCCCGATCGAGGCGGCGCGCCTGGGCAAGGAGCTGGAGCCGCACCACCTCTTCTGGATGGAGGACCCGGTCCCCGGCGAGTTGCAGGAGGGGTTCCGCCTGATCCGCCAGCACACCACCACGCCGATCGCGACCGGCGAGGTCTTCTCGTCGATCTACGACTGCCAGGACCTGATCCGCGAGCAGCTCATCGACTACATCCGGACCACCGTGGTCCACGCCGGCGGCATCACCCACCTCCGGCGCATCGCCCACCTGGCCGAGCTGCACCACGTGCGCACCGGCTCGCACGGGGCGACCGATCTGTCGCCGGTCTGTCTGGCGGCGGCGCTGCACTTCGATCTGGCGGTCCACAACTTCGGCATCCAGGAGTACATGCCCCACACGCCGGAGACCGACCGCGTCTTCCCGCACGGCTACACCTTCGCCGACGGCACGCTCCACCCGGGCGACGCGCCCGGGCTGGGTGTGGAGATCGACGAGGCCCTGGCCGCCAAGTTCCCCTACCAGCGGGCGTACCTGCCGACCAACCGCAAGCTCGACGGCACCGTCCACAGCTGGTGACCGCCCCACCCGGGCGGCCGTAGGGTCCCAGATCGCTTTCAAGACGAAGCGACGCGAGGGTCCGCTCGTGCCGGTTGAGGGGCGGGCGGAGTGGGTATCCCCTCCGTGCTCAAACAGTCCTCGCGCTCGGGCCCGGATCTGCTCGGCAAGCGCCGTGGGCGCTGCGGAACTGCGCGCGGAGGGGATACCCACTCCACCCGCTTCTCAACCCGCAGTTCGCTCCACCTTGGACCGCCCCTGGGTCGGATCCTGACGCGAGCGCTTCAGGCGGAGTGAGGCGCAGGCGTGCAGCGCGGGTGGGCCGGGTGGTGCCCTCCCGCGCGCAGTTCCGCAGCGGCTACGGCGCTTGCCGAGCAGATCCGGGCCCGACCGCGAGGACTGTTTGAGCACGGGAGGGCACCACCCGGACCGCCCGCCCCACGCCGAAGACGAGCGGAGCCTGTGCGGGCACTTCGACTTGGAGGCGATCTAGGGCCCGGCGGGCGGGAGCGTGGGCGCGGCGAGCAGGGCGAGCGTCTCGTCGCCCAGCGCGCCGGCGCCGGTTTGCTTGATCAGACCGACTCCCTTGGCGTACCAGGAGACGATGGCGGGGTGGTGCTTCCAGGTCCGCCGAACACGGAGGCAGGTGAAGGTGCCGGCCGGGACGGTGACGGGATCGGCCAGCGCCTCGACCTCCCACTTCACCTCGGCGCGCCTGCTCTTGGGGCGTCCCTTGGCGTTGGGGGTGGTGGCCAGAAACGTCTCCGGCCACTTGGCGCCCGGGGCGAGGTGCGGGAGCTGCTCGTCGAGCACCGTCAGCGGCGGGTCGAACGTCTCCTCGGCCAGCACGGTGCCGGTGCGATCGTCGATCTCCTCCTGCTCGCAGGCGACGCGCTCCGCCTCCTGGTCGTCCCAGACCCAGACCGTGCCGTCCAGAAGATCTTCGCGCAGGCGGTACTCCGGCACGGCGCCGTTCGAGCCCCCGTAGTCGACGCCGTCCACGCTGACGGTCCCCGTGCCGTGCCGCCCGTCGTCGGCGACGATGGCGTAACGCCAGACCTCGCCCACCTCGAGCGGCAGGTAGCGGGCGCCGAGCGCGAGGGACGTGCGCCGGTGGACGACCGACGTGCAGGCCCCCAGGGCTGGCGCGCTGGCCAGCGCCGCGACGAGCCCCCACGCCAGCCGGCCGCCCCCCTTCGCCCCCACGCCTGAAGGTTAGCCACGGATCGCGCGCCGGCGAGCACCCGGGGCACCCCCGACCCGCCGCGGGCCTGTCCTCAGTGCGTGCCGCCGTCCGGGGTGGCGGGCTTCTTGACCCGGTAGAACCGGACGTTGTCGAGGTAGTAGTCGACGTAGCCCGCGTCCCAGGTGAAGCGGACGACCGAGGCGGAGGTCAGGTCGAAGTAGGGGGCCTGCTTGGCCCACCCCTGCTGCGACATCTGGTTGAACGGGATGGTGAAGAACTGCCAGTCGGTCGAGAGGTGGACCGGGAAGGTGAAGTGGTCCCCGCACTGCTCGTCGGACTCGGCCGGCAGCGGGTCGCTGCCGGCGTTGTAGCAGAGCGAGGCCTGGGTCCCGTTGCGGTAGGTGTACGGGGTGCAGGCGCGCCCCACCCACTCGGCGTCGGGACCGTTCATGGCGTACGCCGGGTACGGCTGGTCGCACAGCGTCCGCCCGCAGTAGTTGTTGGCGCAGACCCCGGACGGGGCGGTGCAGTTGTTGGTGGCCTGGTACGCCGAGGAGGCCGAGCCCGGGTGCGAGAGCGGCGCGCCGCAGTAGAAGCCGCCGGTGTTGAGCGGCGGCGGCAGCCCCGTGTCGTCCGCCGCGCCGGTGACGCTGTCGGGGTACCAGTCGCAGGTGGCGTCCTGGAACAGGCAGGTGCACTCCCCCTTGCGCTCGCAGAAGCGGTCGGCCCCGGTGGGTTGGCCCAGGTACATCAGGTAGCTGATGTCGTCGTCGGTGAACTTGTCGCCCACGAGCACGCGCATGAGCGGCTGCCCGTTCGGCCCGCGCCGCGCGTAGAACGAGATGCCGTCCCACTGGCTGACGTCGAGCGCCGCGTAGCTGATCGCCGCCGCCGCGTTCTGATCGTTCGGATAGGGCGGCAAGACCCCGTTCACCTTCGGCGTCGCCATCGGCGAGGGGCAGTAGCAGGGCGTGGTGGTGGTGAAGCCGCCCTCGGGCGGGCAGACCACGCTCGAGTTGTAACCGGTGCAGAGGTGGGCGTCCTGAGCCAGGTGCTCGAGCCCGATGCCGATGCCGCCGCCCCAGCCGGTGAACAGGCCCCCCGACTCGTGCAGGACGAAGTTCCCGCCCTTGTCGGTGGTGCACACGTTCTGGTTGATGGCCGGCGGCGAGTAGCCGCTGGGCCAGATCCCTGCGGTGCCGTCGACGTATTGATAGAAGTACTGGGCCATGCCGCCGTCGTTGTTGAGGATGTCGGCGGGGAAGAACTCCAGCCCTTCCTCGGCGCCCTGGCAATCGATCGGGGTCCCCTCGGTGGTGGTGATGACGCCGGTCGTCTTGGAGAAGCACGACTGGCCGGTGCAGGGGAGGCTGGCGGGCGGCGCGGCGTCAGGAGACTGCGACGCCGTCGGGATGCACGCGCCGAGCGCCGCCGCGCCGAGCGCCAAGGCGAGCGTCCGCCGACGAGAGGGCTGGGGGATGGCCGCTCGAAACACTGACCGCATCGGCGCGCAGACTCCCACTTCGACCCGGCGACGGTCAAGCGCGGCGCCGGTCCGCCAAATATGAGAAGACGCGGCAAACCAGCCAACGGAACGAGGCGGCGTCGGCGCGTCCCGTTGGCCGATCCCGCTTGATCGTTCCGGCAACCTACGCGCGGATCGCGTTTGCCCAATCGCGCCTGGAAATCCATGGCGCTGGACGGCCCCCGACCTTATCGAGTATCAAAGGAGAGCTTGAAGAAAGCGCGGGTGCTGGTTCTCTTCGACACGGACGGCGAACCGCCCGCGTCGCAAGATTACAAAAAGCAGGTCGAGTCGACGGACGAGGCCGAGTTCGACGTCGCTCGCGCGCTCATCTCCAAGGGGCACGAGGTGCGCCTCTTCGGCTTCAAGGACAACCTCGACCAGCTGGTGGCGGGCCTTCGCGCCGAGCCGGCCGACGTGGTCTTCAACCTCTCCGAGCGGTTCCGCGAGCAGTCGGCGCTCGACTACACGGTGGCGGCCGTGCTCGAGATGTTGGGCCTCCCCTACACCGGGGCCTCGTCCGAAGGGCTGATGCTGGCGCGCGACAAGGCGCTCACCAAGAAGGTGTTCGCCTACGAGGGGATCCGGATCCCGCACTTCATGGTCTGCCGCCACAAGGCGCCCGTGCAGCGGCCCAGCGACCTGCGGTTCCCGCTGATCGTCAAGCCGCTCGACGAGGACGCCTCGGTCGGGATCGCGCAGGCCTCGGTCGTGCGCGACGACGACGCCCTCAAGGAGCGCGTCAACTTCATCCACGAGCGGTTCAAGACCTCGGCCATCGTCGAGGAGTTCATCGCCGGTCGCGAGCTCTACATCGGCGTGATGGGGAACGACCCGCCGGTGGCGCTGCCGCCGATCGAGATGGTGTTCGGCAACGACACCACCGCCGAGAGCCGGATCGCGACCTTCAAGGCCAAGTGGAGCATGCGGTACCGCGAGGGCCGGGGGATCGAGAACGAGATCGCCAAGAACCTCTCGCCCGAGGTGCGCCAGCGCCTGGCCGAGGTGGCGCTGCGCGCCTACGAGGCGGCCGGCCTGCGCGACTACGGCCGCATCGACGTCCGGCTGGCGCACGACGACGCCATCTACATCGTCGAGGCGAACCCCAACCCCTACCTGGCCGACGGCGAGGACCTGGCCTGGGCGGCGGAGGAGGGGGGGCACCTTTATCCCGAGTTCATCGAGAAGATCGCCGAGATGGCGATCACGCGCGGCGCCTCCCGGCGGCGCTGAGCGACCGGGCGTTCCGGGAAAGCGCCTGCCGCCTCGCCCGGCGGTCGTTGGCGTAAGATAGGCGCTTCACCCCCCCCCCGAGAGGTTCGCCTTGCGTCACCCTAGCTTCGCTTCCTGGTTCACGTCTCCGATCCCCGTCTGCCTGTGCTTCTGCCTCGGCCTGGCCGGCTGCTTCCCCAGCGGCGGCGGCGGAAACCCCAACGGCGAAACGTCGCCGCCCAGCTTCGTGACCCACAACGTCCGGGTCGACACCGTCGGCTACGCCACCGGGCGCGCCAAGGTCGCCACGGTGGTGCTCCCCGCCGGGATGACGGCGCTGTCCGACACGACCGCCGAGGTGTTCGACCTGAACGACAACCTGCAGTGGGCCTGCACGGTGACCGGTCCGTTCACCGACGCGTCGCTGGCCATGGGCGGGTTGACCTACTACCTGGCCGACTTCACCCCCTTCGACGACGCGGGCACCTTCTACGTCCGGGTGCCGGCGCTCGGCACCGACGCGATGGACGAGACGGCCAAGTCGGCGCCGTTCCAGATCGCCCCCGACGTGTTCGCCGGGACCCTCGCCACGGCGATGACCGGGATGTACGGCCAGCGCTGCGGAACGGCGGTCAAGATCACCCTCGGCAGCGACACCTGGCAGCACGGCGCCTGCCACCAGGAGGACGCCGATTCGCTGAAGTACCTGACCGGCGTCGACACGCCGTTCAGCAGCGTGGGCGGCTGGCACGACGCCGGCGACTACGGCAAGTACGTGAACAACGGCGCGTTCAGCGTGGGCATGCTGCTGGCCGCCTGGGAGAGCTTCCCGTCGACCCTGGCGGCGCTCTCGCTACCGATCCCCGAGCACGGCAAGACCGCCGACGGCGGCTCGGCCCCGCTCCCGGACTTCCTCTGGGAGGTGAAGTGGGAGCTCGACTGGCTGCTGACCGCGCAGGCGGCGAGCGGCAACGGCGGCCTCCCCGACAAGCTGACCGCGCTGGCCTTCGAGTCGTACGGGATCATGCCCGACGTCGACGGGCAGGCCCGCTACTTCTCGGGGATCGGGACGGCGATGACGGCCGACTTCGTGGCGGTGATGGCCGAGGCGGCGCGCATCTACCAGCCGCTGGCGCCGACCGACGCCGCCAAGTACGGCGCCGCGGCGCAGCTCGGCTACCAGTACCTGCAGGCGAACGCCGGCCCGGCCATCGCCGACAACGACAACCCATCGATGAAGTCCGCCTGCGTCTTCTCGACCGGCCACTACACCGAGTCGGATCCCGACAACCGCCTGTGGGCCGCCGCCGAGATGTGGGAGACGACCGGCGATCCGGCCGCGCTGGCCGACTTCGAGACGCGCGCGGCCAACCAACAGGTGGCCTCCGACTTCGACTGGTCGAACGTGGCCAACCTGGGCATCTACACGTACCTGCTCTCGCAGCGCGCCGACGCCAGCGCGCGCGACGCCACGCTCGTCTCCACGCTGACCACCGGCCTCGTCGCGGCGGCGGACGGCCTGGTCGCGGCGGCGGCCGCGCACGCCTTCGGGCGCGCGCTGGGCGACAACTTCTACTGGGGGTCGAACGGCTCGGTGGCGCGCACGGCGATGCTGCTCACGACGGCCAACACCCTCAGCCCCGCCCCCAAGTACCTCGACACGATCGAGATGCAGCTCGACTTCCTGCTGGGGCGGAACTCGTACGATCGCTCGCAGGTGACCATGGTCGGCTACCACCCGCCGGTGAACCCGCACCACGGCCCCTCGAGCGGAGACGGGATCCCCGACCCCTGGCCCGGCCTGCTGGTCGGCGGCGCCAACAGCACCTCCTCCATGGTGGCGCCCTCGGACTATAACTGGACCGATCAGGCCGGCGACTACGAGGTGAACGAGATCGCCATCAACTGGATCACCCCGTTCGTTTACGCCACGGCCGCGTTGACCCCGCCGGCCATGTAGATCGACACTGCAGAGCTTAAAAGGGAGACGACCAAATGCATCTGACGAAATCATCCATCGCGCGTGTTTGTGGGCTGGCCCTCGGGATCCTCCTCGTCGGCTGCAGCAGCAGCGGAGGCGGCACCACCACGGATCAGTCGGCCGCGCTGGTCGGCAGCTGGACGTATAGCTCGGGGTCGATCGACCCGATGTGCAACCTCACCATCTCGCCGTTCGACCTCACCGGCGACACGATGACGGTCACCAAGGTCGACAACACCCACGTCCAGACGATGCTGACCGGCAACGGCGTCATGTGCGACGTCACGTTCTCGGTCAGCAACGGCGTCGCCGCCGCCGAGCCGAACCAGACCTGCGCGGTCACCGAGATGGTCACCGGCTTCGGCAACGTCGCCGTCACGATCGACATCACCGCCTGGACGCTCACCGTCTCGGGCGACACGCTGACCATGTCGATGAACGGGACGGCCAGCGCCGTCGGCGGCGCGCTCACCTGCACGCCCATGGCCTCCGGCACCGCCACCCGCGTCTCGTCGGGCGGGTAAGCGGCTGAGCGCTCGTCGCGGGCGATCCGAAGGACCCTCCCGGGGGCCCTTTCTCAATAGATCTGGATCTCGGGGCGCAGGACGGCGCTGAGCAGCGCCGCCCGGCTCTCCTGGGGCAGCGGCGTGAGGTCGCGCAGCAGCTCGTCCAGCGAGCTCGTGTCCTCGTCGTCGAACAGCACGGCGAACCCCTTGTAGGCGACCGTCCGGACGACGCGTCCCGAGGCCTGGCAGGTCTTGCCGCCGTTGGCCGAGAGGACGACCGAGATCCGCCGGTCCATCGCCACGGCCGCGTTGGACTTGAAGAAGCAGCCGCCGCGCGAGATGTCCTGAAGCTCGGCCGCCACCGGGTCGGTGTGACCGAGGAAGAGCAGCGTCACCGGCAAGCCCAGCCCCAGGCGCGGATACTGCCGCTGCTCCGACCAACCCATCCGGTCCAGCATGCCACAAACGCCCGCGCATGGTATCTCTGGCCCCGAATGGGTAGGCCGGACTCAGCCGCGCCGGGTCCGCGGCCCGGCTTCGTTCCCGTCTCGCCGGAGCTGGTCCCCCGCTCGTTGTTCGCGCGGCGGAAGCACTGGGCCGAGCGCTTCGGCACCGCGCCGGTGCTCCCCACGACGCGCGCCGAGATGGACGCGCTCGGCTGGGAGTGTTGCGACGTCATCCTCGTCACCGGGGACGCCTACGTCGATCACCCCAGCTTCGGCATGGCGCTGGTCGGCCGACTGCTGGAGGCGCAGGGGTTCCGGGTGGGAATCCTGGCCCAGCCCGACTGGCGCAGCGCCGAGCCCTTCACCGCGCTGGGCCGCCCGGCGGTCATGTGGGGCGTCACCGCCGGGAACATGGACTCGATGGTCAACCGCTACACCGCCGACAAGCGGTTGCGCCACGACGACGCTTACACGGCGGACGCCGCGGGCGGGCGGCGCCCCGACCGCGCGGTGATCGTCTACGCCCAGCGCTGCCGCGAGGCCTTCCCCGAGGTGCCGATCGTGCTCGGGGGCATCGAGGCCAGCCTGCGCCGGATCGCCCACTACGACTACTGGTCGGACAAGGTCCGGCGCTCGGTGTTGCTGGACGCCAAGGCCGACCTGCTCGTCTACGGCAACGGCGAGCGGGCCATCGTCGAGCTCGCCCACCGGCTGGCGGCGGGCGAGCCGGTCGAGGCGATCCGCGACCTGCGCGGGACGGCGTTCTCGCGGCCCGTCGGGCCGCCGCCCGACGGCTGGACGGAGATCGACTCGCGCGACGTCGACGTGCCAGGCGCGGTCGCCCCGCACCCCGATCCCTACGCCGACACGACGGCGGCGGCCTGCGCGCCGGCGGAGACGCCCGCCGCCGCGCTGGTGCCGAGCGGCCACCTGCGCCCGCGCGGCGCGGCGCCGAAGCGCGATCGGGCGCGGACCGTCATCCGGCTCCCCGGCGCCGACGCCGTGGCGGCCGACCCGGTCCTCTACGCGCACGCCTCGCGCCTCCTCCACGTCGAGGCGAACCCGGGGAACGCGCGGGCGCTCGTGCAGCGTCACGGCGACCGCGACGTCTGGCTGAACCCGCCGCCGCTGCCGCTGTCGACCCCCGAGCTCGACCGCCTCTACGAGCTCCCCTACACGCGCCGGCCCCACCCGTCGTACGGCGACGCGAAGATCCCCGCCTACGACATGATCCGGTTCTCGATCACCATCATGCGCGGCTGCTTCGGGGGGTGCAGCTTCTGCTCGATCACCGAGCACGAGGGGCGGGTGATCCAGAACCGCTCGGAGGCGTCGGTGCTGGGCGAGATCGCCAAGGTGCGCGACACGGTCCCGGGCTTCACGGGGGTCATCTCCGACATCGGGGGCCCGACCGCCAACATGTACCGCCTGCACTGCAAGAGCCCGGCGATCGAGTCGGCCTGCCGGCTCCCGTCGTGCGTCTACCCGGGCATCTGCCCGAACCTGAAGACCGACCACACGCCGCTCATCAATCTCTACCGCAAGGTGCGGGCGGTGCCGGGCGTGAAGAAGGTGCTGGTCGCCTCGGGCGTCCGCTACGACCTGGCCGCGACCTCGCCCGAGTACGTGCGCGAGCTGGCCGCCCACCACGTCGGCGGCTACCTGAAGATCGCCCCCGAGCACACGGAGGAGGGGCCGCTCTCGAAGATGATGAAGCCCGGGATCGGGAGCTTCGAGAAGTTCAAGCGTTTATTCAACGAAGCCTCCGAAAAGGCCGGGAAGAAACAGTTTCTGATTCCATATTTCATCGCCTCGCACCCGGGGACGACCGACCGGGACATGCTGTCGCTGGCGCTCTGGTTGAAGAAGAATCGCTACCGCGCCGACCAGGTGCAGACCTTCCTTCCGTCGCCGATGGCGACCGCGACCGCGATGTACCACACCGGGCTGAACCCGCTCGGCAAGGTGCGCCGCCTGGGCGGCGAGGCGGTGGCCGTCCCCAAGGGGACCAAGGTCCGCCGGCTCCACAAGGCGTTCTTGCGCTACCACGACCCGGCCGGCTGGCCGCTCCTCCGGCAGGCGCTGCGCCGGATGGGCCGCGCCGACCTGATCGGCAACGGCGCCCACCAGCTGGTGCCGCTGCGCGATCCGCCGTCGGGCCAGGCGCCGAGCGCCGACCGCCAGGCGCGCCCGTTCCGGACGCAGCACACCGTCGATCGTCCGTCTAAAGCTCGCGCACGAACGACAAAAAGACCTGGGTGACCTCGGGCAGGTGCTCGGCGAGCACGTCTTTCCGAAGCCGAGCTCGTGCGCCCAGGCGGGGTACTACCTGGTGGTTCCGATCCTGGTGGCGATGGCCCTCGATGACGGGCCACTGGCGCGAGCCCCTGCGCCCGCCCCGGCGCGCCCAACGGTGACGCCCAGCCTGGTCGTCAAACCTGGGCTGGCGCTGCTGGGCCTGGGCGGCACCTTCTGAGGCGACGCGCTCATCCGGCGCCCAGGCTGACCTGCCAGCGGGCCAGCTCCGGGGCCACCGCAGCCGCCTCCTCGGCGTCGGCGGCGACGAGCGCCTCGATGCGGGTCAGGATGGCTCGGGCGGCGGCGTCGGCTCCCGGGGGGCGCTCGACGACCAGGCGGCGGAGCTCGTGACGAAGGCGGACCAGCTCGCGGGCGGCAGCGTAATCCATCAGCGTAGCCTCCTCGTACATCCACCGTAGGAGGAGCGGCGACGACGTCAAATTTTTCGATCGGCGGGGTCGTCAGCCCGCGGCGGCGGTGAACGCCGCGACCGCCGCGCCGTCGACCGCCAGCCGGTCGGGGTGGTAACTGCACCGAGCGAGCGTGAGCGTCCGCGTGCCCCCCGTGCCGTCGGCCACGTGCGCGTCGAGCGCCATCGGCATGGCCGGATCCTCCCAGCCGCCCGGAGCGACCTCCAGCTCGATCCAGATCCGGCGCGGGCCGCCGGGCGCCTGGGCCGCCACCCAGGCGGTCATCCCCTCGAGGTAGCGGGCCTTGGTGGCCTCGGGCAGGTAGTCGCGAACCACGGTCTGGTATGCCAGCAGCACCGCGCCGGGCGCCGCGCCGCCGAGGCGTTCGAGGTGACCCGGCACGTCGCCCAGGTCGGCGACCTCCAGCCGGGGCGGCTGCGGTCCCGCCGAGAGGGCGCGGAAGGCCGAGACGGCGGCGTCGAGGCGATCGAGACGCGCGTTCTCGCCCGGCCAGACGCAGGCGCGCAGCCAGGTGAGGTCGTCCTCGCGCGCCACGTCGAGCGGCGCGAGGTCGAAGCCGTGGCTCTCGGTGACCGCCGGCGTGCGGGCGACCGGGATCGGCGCGCCCCCGAGGTCGGTCCAGAGGGCCGGCAGCCGCGCGCCCGCCAGGTTCAGTCCGGCGCTGCAGCCGACGTCGAAGAGGGTCAGCGGTCGTCCGCCGTCGCCGCAGCCGGCCAGGGCGGCCGGCCATAGCCAGGCGACGGCGCGCGAGGTCTCGTTGGTCTGCACGCGCCGGGTCGCCAGGCTGGCGTAGAGGCGCGGCGGGGCGTCGGCCAGGACGGCGGCCAGCGTCTCGCGGGTGGCCGCGGCCGGATCGAGCTCCGCCGCCGCGATGGCGGAGAACAGCGGGTGCTTGGGGCCCACGCGCAGCGCCTCGGCCCGGAGCGCGGCCATGAGCAGCAGCGGGCGGTCGTAGGCCGCCGTGAAGCGGCGCTCGCGCCAGGCGGCCTCCAGGCGCGCGCGGGCCGACTCCTCGAGGGGGCCGGCCGGGGCCTGGCACAGGGCGCCGGCCGCCTCCAGCAGCCGGTCGTAGACGGGGACGCGCGCGCCCACGGCCGCCCGCCAGGCGTCTGCGTCGTCGCGAAACCGGTCGAGGCCGCGTCGCATCGGGCGACTATAGCGCCCGCCGACGGAGGGAACGGCGCGAAGCGCGCAGGGAACGGGGAAAATGCGCTAGATTCTCTGGCCCCCATGCTTCACCCCACCGACGACCTTCGCATCGACCGGATCCGCCCGCTGATCCCGCCCGAGATCCTGATGGAGAACCTGCCGCTGACGGAGAAGGCCTCCACCACGGTGGCCGAGAGCCGGGAGGCCGCGGCGCGCGTGCTGCGGGGCGAGGACGATCGGCTGCTGGTCATCGTCGGCCCCTGCTCGATCCACGACGTGACGGCGGCGCGCGAGTACGCCCGCGGCCTCCAGCCGGTGGCCGCCGAGCTGTCGGACGCGCTGTTCGTCATCATGCGCGTCTACTTCGAGAAGCCGCGCACCACGGTGGGGTGGAAGGGGCTCATCAACGACCCGCACCTCGACGGCACCTTCAAGGTCAACGAGGGGCTGTCGATCGCGCGCGGACTGTTGCTCGACCTGGCCGAGCTGGGGATCCCCGCCGGCTGCGAGTTCCTCGACATGATCACGCCGCAGTACCTGGCCGACCTGGTCAGCTGGGGGGCCATCGGCGCCCGCACCACCGAGAGCCAGACCCACCGCGAGCTGACGAGCGGCCTCTCGATGCCGGTCGGGTTCAAGAACGGCACCGACGGCAACACGCAGATCGCCATCGACGCCATCCAGGCGGCCGGCAACCCGCACCACTTCCTGTCGGTCACCAAGCAGGGGCTGGCGGCCATCGTCGCCACGCGCGGAAACCCGGACTGCCACCTCATCCTGCGCGGGGCGGCCGGCGCCCCCAACTACGACGCCCCGGCCGTGGCCAAGGCGGTCGCCGCCCTGGAGAAGGCCAAGCTGCGGACGCGCCTGATGATCGACTGCAGCCACGGCAACAGCCGGAAGGATCCGACGCGCCAGCCGGCCGTGGCCCACGATCTCGCCCAGCAGATCCGCACCGACGGTCGCGCGATCGCGGGTGTCATGATCGAGAGCCACCTCGTCGGCGGACGCCAGGATCCCAAGCCGGGGCAGCCGCTCGCCTACGGCCAGAGCATCACCGACGCCTGCCTCGGCTGGACCGAGACCGTTCCGGTGCTGCGCGAGCTGGCGGACGCGGTGCGCGCCCGCCGCGCGCGCAAGTAGCGCCGCGCGCGCGACGTTTCGATCGCGGCGGTCCGTGGACGATCGCCGCGCTCGCGCCGCAAAAATTTGCCTTTCGATCCCCGCGTGGTTCGATGGAACGCGAGAGAGGACCAACGCGATGGACATCAAAGTCATCCATTTGCCGTCGGGGGGACTGGCCGAGACGCACGGCAACCTGGTTCGCCTGACGACGCCGTCGGCGGGGGCGCTGGCCGCGCTGCGCAGGATCCGCAGCGAGATCCAGGCGGTCACCGTCGCCGAGGCCGAGCGGGCCATCGGCCGCAAGCTGGTGCCCGGGTTCTGGTGGCTCACCACCGGCGGCGCCAAGACGACCGCCGTCCCAGCCCTTTAGCTGCGCGCCTCAGCTGCGCACCTCGGCGGCCCGAGATATTCTGGAGCCGATGAGCTCCTCCGTTCCGTCCACCTCGTCCCCTCCCACCGCCACCCTGCTGGTCGGCTGCACCGACCGCACCGGGCTGGTGGCGGCGCTGTCCGAGTTCGTGTTCAGGAACGGCGGCAACATCCTGGACGCCGATCAGCACGCCGAGATCGAGACCGGGCTCTTCTTCATGCGCCTGCGGTGGGACCTGGCCGGCTTCAAGCTGTCGCGCGACGAGATCGAGGCGGCGGCGCGCGATCTGGCGCGGCGCTTCGAGCTCACCTGGGAGCTGACCTACTCGGACGTTCGCCCGCGCGTCGCCGTGTTCGCCAGCAAGGCGCCGCACTGTCTCTACGATCTCCTGCTGGCGCACCAGCTGGGCGAGCTGGGGGGCGACCTGGCGCTGGTCGTCTCGAACCACGACGACCTGCGTCCGGTGGCGGGGCACTTCGGCGTCCGCTTCGAGCGGATCCCGGTCGACGCGCGCGACAAGGGGGCGGCCGAGGCGGCGCAGGAGGAGCTGCTCGCCGAGACGGGCGTCGACCTGGTGGTGCTCGCGCGCTACATGCAGATCCTGTCGCCGGCGTTCGTGGCCCGCAGGCCGTCGCGGATCATCAACATCCACCACTCGTTCCTGCCGGCCTTCGTGGGGGCCAAGCCGTACCACCAGGCCAAGGCGCGCGGCGTGAAGGTCATCGGGGCCACCGCCCACTACGTGACCAGCGAGCTGGACCAGGGGCCGATCATCGAGCAGGACGTCTGCCGCGTCAGCCACCGCGACGACGTCGACGAGCTGGTTCGCAAAGGGGGCGAGCTGGAGCGGCGCGTCCTGACCCACGCGGTCCGCATGCACCTCGAGCGACGTGTCCTGGTGTCGGGCAACCGGACGATTGTGTTCGGCTGACGCGCGTGTTCGGCCGACGCGCGTGTTCGGCCGACGCGCGTGTTCGGCCGACGCGCGTCAGCCGCCGAAGGCGCTGGCGGGGAGCCAGCGGATCTCGCCGAAGCCGGCGATGAACCGGGCCTCCTCGATCTCGAAGCGCCAGAACGAGAAGTCGCCCAGCGCCAGCGTCCCCGTGGCCTGCGGCCAGCGCGCGACATAGCGGGCCCGCGCGTCGGGCGCCTCGTCATCGCCGACGGGGAGGGCGCGCCCCATCAGCGACAGGCGCGCCCCGGCCTGAGGATCGGCCGCCGCCGAGTGATCGCCGACGAAGAGGCCGGCGCGGGGATCGCCCCGCAGGTTGTGCGTATGCGCGGCCAGCGCCGACAGCAGCAGCAGCGGCTGGCCCGCCGACGACAGCGCGTACGGCGTGACCGAGCCGTAGGGCGTCCCGGCGCGCCGCACGGAGATCGTCGACAGGACGCCGACCGACTCGGCGGCCAGCAGGGCCCGGGCCGCGGCGGCGGCGCGTTCGGCGTTGTCCTCGGACACGCCCCAAGTTTAGCGCTCGGGGCGGCGCCGGGATAGAACTCGGCCGTGGAGGTCATCGTGCTCCCCACCGCCGATGCCGCCTGCCTGCGGGCGGCGCGCGTCGTGGCCCGCCTGGTGCGCGACAAGCCGGCGGCCGCGCTGGCGCTCCCCACCGGCAGCACGCCGCGCGCGATCTACGCCGAGCTCGTTCGCCAGCACCGCGACGAGGGGCTGTCGTTCGCGCAGGCGGCGGCGTTCAACCTGGACGAGTACGTCGGGATCCCGCCCGACCACCCCGGCTCGTTCCGGCGCGCGCTGCGGGAGGCGCTGTATCGCCACGTCGATCTGCCGCCCGCGCGCGCACACGCCCCCGACGGACAGGCGGCCGACCTGCCGGCGGCCTGCGCGCGCTACGAGGCGGAGATCGCGGCGGCCGGCGGGATCGACCTCGCGCTGCTGGGCCTGGGGACCGACGGTCACATCGCCTTCAACGAGCCGACGTCGTCGTTTGGATCGCGCACTCGCCTCAAGACGCTGGCCGAGGAGACGCGCGCGGCGAATCAGCCCGCGTTCGGCGCCGAGCCGGTCCCCCACCACGCGCTGACCGTCGGGATCGCCACCATCCTCGAGGCTCGGCGCTGCCTGCTGGTCGCCTTCGGCGCGGCCAAGGCCCCGGCCGTGGCCCGGATGGTCGAGGGTCCGCTCACCGCGCTGGTGCCGGCGTCGGCGCTGCAGCTGCACCCGCACGCCACGGTGATCGTCGACGAGCAGGCCGCGGACGGGCTCCGCCTGCGCGGGTACTACGACGCGGTCGCCGCCGCCAAGCCGGCCTGGCAACGCGAGGAGTAGGCGCGCCCTCACTGCTCGAGGTGCGGGAAGGCGATCCAGCGCCCGCCGACCCGCTCGATCCGGATGGCGCCCTCGAAGGCCTCGACGAGCGCGGCGTGGAGCGCCGGCTCGTCGGCCGGTCCCTCCGCGCGGACGCGCCCGCGCTCGAGCAGCACCAGGCGGTCGGCGGCCAGCGCCAGCGACAGGTCGTGGAGCACGCTCACCACCTTGGTCCCGGCGGCGGCGCGGCGGCGAAACAGCCGCGCCAGCGCCGCCTGGTGGGGGGGATCGAGGTGGGTGGTCGGCTCGTCCAGCAGCAGCAGCGGCGCCTCGACCGCCAGCGCACGCGCCAGCAGCACCCGCTGCTGCTCGCCGCCCGACAGCTGCTGGGGCCGGCGGTCGCTCCAGGCGGCGCACTCGGCCTCCGCCATCGCGCGGTCGACCGCGGCCTCGTCGGCGGCGCCGGGCGAGGCGACGAGCCCCAGGTGGGGCAGCCGGCCGAGCAGCACGATCTCGCGCGCCGTCAGGTCGCCGCTGCTGCTCCCTTGCTGGGTCAGCCAGGCGATCCGGCGGGCGCGCTCGCGCGGGTCCCAGCTGGCGAGGGGGGCGTCGTCCAGCTGGATCTCGCCCCGGTCGGGCGGGCGCAGGCCAGCCAGCACGCGCAGCAGGGTCGACTTGCCGGCGCCGTTCGGGCCGACGATCGCCGTCCACCCTGGACGGACGTCGAGCGACACGCCGTCGAGCACGCGCGTGCCCCCCAGCGAGACCTCGATGCCGGTCGCGCGCAGCCTGGTCACGCCGCGCGCCTCCCCCGCAGGAGCCAGACGAGGTAGCCGCCGCCCAGGATGGCGGTGAGGATCCCCACCGGAACCTCCCGGGGCGCGATCAACGTCCGCGCCAGCACGTCGGCGGTCAGCAGCAGCGCCCCGCCGGCCGCGGCGCTGGCCACCAGCACGAACCCGTGCGTGGCCGGCGCGAAGCGGCGCACCAGGTGCGGCGCGATGAGCCCGACGAAGGCGATGAGGCCCGCCTGCGAGACCGCCACCCCGGTGGCGAGCGCGATGGCGGCCACCAGCGCGAGCCGCAGTCGCCCGAGCGTCAGGCCCAGGCTGACGGCCGTCTCGGTCCCCAGGGTCAGCGCGTCGAGGACGCGCGCCAGGCGCCAGGCCACGGGGAGCGTCACCGCCAGCCCCAGCGCCATGAACGCGCAGCTCTGCCAGCCGAGGAACCCGGTGCTTCCGAGGAGAAAAGCCTGCTTGCCGCGGAGCGCGTCCGGCGCCGCGGTGGTGACGAGGTCGCTGGCCGCGGTCAGCAGGACGCCCACCACCACGCCCGCCAGCAGGAGGTGCATCGTCTCCTGCGCGCCGCGCGCGAGCGACAGGGTCAGCAGCACGCCCACCAGCGCGCCCGCGAACGCCGCCCCGACCAGCCCGAAGCGGGCGATGGCCTGGGCGGTCGCCACGCTGACGGCGTGTCCGCCCAGCGCAGCCGCCGCCAGCACCAGCACGACGCCCAGCACGGCCCCGGAGGCCGAGCCCAGCAGGTACGGGTCGGCCAGCGGGTTGCGAAACAGCCCCTGCGCCGCCGCGCCCGACAGCCCCAGCAGCGCGCCGGTGAGCCAGGCGCCGAGCGTCCGCGGCGCGCGAATCTGCAGGACGATGAGGCGTCCCTCGGCGTTGCCGAGCGCGCGCACCAGCCCGGCCGGCGACCAGCCGTCGCCGCCCGCGGCCATCCCCGCCGCAGCCACCAGCGCGCTGGCGATGGCCAGCCCGAGCGCCAGGCGGAGCCGCCTCTGTTCGTCGACTCTCATTGGACCCTCATTGGCGCGTCACCGGGCGGCGGGCGGCGCCAGGCGCGCCAGGCAATCGGCCAGCGCCGCGGCCGCCTCGCCCATGCGCGGCCCGGGCCGCACGATCAGATCGTAGGTGGCGCTGGGGAACGCGCAGGTTCGCCCGTCGCGAAGCGCGCGCAGCGTGCTCCAGCCGGGCCGCCGGGGCATCTCGGCGACGCTCGCCCGCGCCGCCATCACGATGTCGGGCTGGGCCCGCACGACGAACTCGGGGTTCAGCTGTGGGAACGGGCCGAGCTCGGCCGGGACGGCGTTGCCCAGGCCCAGCGCCCGCAGCGTCTCGCCGATGAACGACCCCGGTCCGGCCGCGTAGGGGGTGGGGTCGATCTCGAAGTAGACGCGCTGGCCGCGCAGCGCGGTCGGGACCCGCGCCGCCGCGGCGCGGCTGTCGCGTTCGATGGCCGCCCAGACCTCGTCGGCCTTGCCGGGGACGGCCAGCAGCTGGCCGAGCACCGCCAGCGTCCGCTTCACGTCGGCGCGGCTGTCAGACCCGAGCGCCACCACCCGGACGCCGAGCGCCTCCAGCCGGTCCATCAGCCGCGCCGAGGTCGAGGCCAGCACCACGTCGGGCTTGAGCGCGACGATCCGCTCGATCTGCGCGTCCTCGAGGCCGCCCAGCTTGGGCAGGGCAGCCACGGCCGCCGGCCAGTTCGAGAACCGATCGGTCCCCACCAGCCGCTCGCACGCCCCCAGCGCGCAGACCGACTCGGTCAGCGACGGCAGCAGGCTGACGATCCGCCGGGGCGGCGCCGCGAGCGTGACCACCACGCCGCGGTCATCCCGGATCTCCAGCTTGGCCTCGGCCCGAGGGCCGAGGAGCCCGACGACCACCAGCGCGGCGCTCACGAGGGCTGGCGATCGGTGGCGGATGGGCTGGGCGGTGGGCATCGGGAATCGCGGCGGGCGGGGGCGGAGGATCCCACAGAGCCGCGACGTTCGACAGAGCAGGGCGCCGGGGCCGGCTCGTGCTTGACAAGGCCACGGCCGGCTGTCAACTTGTCGGAGACACATCCATCCTTAAATCCCGATATGAGGATGGCGCTGCCGCGCCGCCCCGCAGAGCTTCGGGAGCTCGTCTGACGGAGAAGACCCATGCCCGAGATCAGCATCTTCAAGAAAGCCCCGGTCGTGAACGGAAAGCCCGACTACCTGGTCCGTGACCTTTCCCTGGCCGGGTTCGGCCGCAAGGAGATCGATCTCGCCGAGACCGAGATGCCCGGCCTCATGGCGACCCGCGAGGAGTTCGCCAAGCAGAAGCCGCTCAAGGGCGCGCGCATCGCCGGCTCGCTGCACATGACCATCCAGACGGCGGTGCTGATCGAGACGCTCGAGGCGCTGGGCGCCGACATCCGCTGGTGCTCGTGCAACATCTTCAGCACGCAGGATCACGCCGCCGCCGCCATCGCCGACCGTGGCGTCCCGGTGTTCGCGGTCAAGGGCGAGAGCCTGGAGGAGTACTGGGACTACTCGTGGCGCGTGTTGCAGTGGTCGGACGGCGGCACCCCCAACCTGATCCTCGACGACGGCGGCGACCTGACGCTGCTGGTTCACCTGGGCGTGCGGGCCGAGAAGGACCCGTCGTTCCTCGACAAGGACCCGGGGCACGAGGAGGGGCGCGTGCTCTACGCGCTGGTCAAGCGCGCGCTCAAGGAGCGGCCCGGCTTCTTCGCCCAGGCGGCCAAGAACATCAAGGGCGTCTCCGAGGAGACCACCACCGGCGTTCATCGCCTGTACCAGATGGCGCAGAAGAAAGAGCTGCTGTTCCCGGCCATCAACGTGAACGACTCGGTCACCAAGTCGAAGTTCGACAACCTCTACGGCTGCCGCCACTCGCTGCCGGACGGCATCATGCGCGCGACCGACGTCATGCTGTCGGGCAAGGTGGTGGTCATCGCCGGCTACGGCGACGTCGGCAAGGGCTGCGCGCAGGCGATGAAGGGGCAGGGGGCGCGCGTCCTCATCACCGAGATCGACCCCATCTGCGCGCTGCAGGCGGCGATGGAAGGGTACGAGGTCACGACGATGAACAAGGCCGCCCCGCGCGGCGACATCTTCGTCACCACCACCGGCAACGAGTTCGTCATCACCGAGCAGCACATGAACGCCATGAAGCACCGCGCGATCGTGTGCAACATCGGCCACTTCGACTCGGAGATCGAGATCGCCAACATCCGCAAGCACAAGTGGGTCGAGGTCAAGCCGCAGGTCCACGAGGTGATCTGGCCCGACGGCAAGTCGATCATCGTGCTGGCCGAGGGGCGCCTGGTGAACCTGGGGTGCGCCACCGGCCACCCGAGCTTCGTGATGAGCAACTCGTTCACCAACCAGACCATCGCTCAGGTCGACCTCTGGCTGGCGGCGCAGGGCAAGCCGACGCTGTCGGGCATCGCCGGCTACGAGCCGGGGCGCGTCTACACGCTGCCGAAGAAGCTGGACGAGAAGGTGGCGCGCCTGCACCTGGCCAAGCTGGGCGTCGAGCTGGAGGTCCTGACCGACCGCCAGGCCAGCTACCTCGGCATCGCCAAGGAAGGCCCGTACAAGCCCGAGCACTACCGCTACTGAGCGCCCCCGGCCGGGCGCGCGGTCATGCCGCGCGCCCCTGGGCCAGGCCCAGCAGGACCCCAGGCCCGAAGCGGACGTCGATGTAGTCCGCCAGGCCTTCAAATACGTCGTCGAGCGACCGGTGGCGCGCGCCGAACAGCCGCCGCATGACCTCCGGCGATTCGAACATGCCGTGGGTGTAGACGCCGAGGACGTTGCCACGTTGCCAGCCGATCGGCTCGCCCGCCTCGTCGCGCAGGGCGATCACCAAGTCGCCGGCGGCAGCAGGGGCGGCGGTCGTTCGCCCGTGGCGGATCTCGTAGCCGTCGAACGCCAGATCGGCCAGCGCCGACCAGCCATCCCGGGCGGCGGCGAAGCGCGCGCGCGTCCGTCGCAGGAGCTTCTTCGGCCCGAAGACCGTCTCCAGCGGCAGCAGGCCGAGCCCGCGGGCGTCGCCGTCGACACCGTGCGGGTCGGCCAGCGTCTCTCCCAGCATCTGGAGCCCCCCGCAGATCCCCAGCACCCGTCCGCCGCGGTCAGCGTGCCGGAGGATCGGTCGATCGATCCCTCTGTCCCGCAACCAGGCCAGATCGCCGCTCGTGTGCTTCGAGCCAGGGAGGACGATCCAGTCGGCCCCCTCGAGGGCGCGCGGCGTTCGGGCCCAGTGGAGCCGGACACCAGGGCAGCGACCCAATGGCTGGAGCTCATCGAGGTTCGAGACGCGCGGGAAGGCGACGACCGCGATGCGCAGCGAGCTGTCGCCGGCCTCATCGCCGTTCGGAGGACGGTCTTGGGCGTCGTCGAACCACCCGTCTTCTTCCGGAAGTCCGTGCTCCCGCCACATCGGGAGGACCGCGAGCGTCGGGAGGCCCGTGAGGCGTTCGAGCTGCTCCGGGCCTGGCGCCAGGAGCCGGGCGTCACCCCGGAACCGATTGAGCACGAATCCGCGGATCAAGGCCCGCTCGTCGGGCGGCAGCAGCTGATGGGTGCCGTAGAGGTGCGCGAAGGCACCGCCCCGGTCGATGTCGGCGACGAGGAGACACGCCGCCCCCGCTTCGCGGGCGGTGCGCATGTTGACGTAGTCCGAGGCGGCCAGGTTGATCTCGGCGGGCGACCCGGCGCCTTCGATCACGACCAGCTCGTTCTCGCGCAGCAGCGACCGGAGCGCGTCGCGCGCGTACGGCCAGAGCTTCTCGCTTCGTGCCCGCCACGGCTCCGCGCCCAGATCGGGGCGTACCTGACCCATGACCACGACCTGGCTGGCCGTGTCGTGCTCGGGCTTGAGGAGAACGGGATTCATCCGGACGTCCGGGCGGGCGCGCGCCGCCAGTGCCTGGAAGTACTGCGCGCTTCCGATCTCGCCGGCCGTCCCCTCGAGCGTGGGGACGACGCGCGCGTTGTTGCTCATGTTCTGCGCCTTGAACGGCGCCACCGCCAGCCCCTCCCGCGCGTACCACCGGCAGAGCGCGGTTGAAAGCCAGCTCTTGCCGGCGCCGCTCGTGGTGCCGAGGACCATCACGGCGCGCCCGCCCGAGCTCACGCCGGCGTCCGGATATCGGGTGATTGGTGGTTCCATCTGGTGGCTCCTTTGGAAGATCAGCGGCGGCGGCGCCAGCCGCCCGGCGTCGAGCGGCGTCGCCCTCCCGGAGGGTCATCTCGCGCATTTCGGGCCTGTCGATCAAGAGCGCCCCGTGCGGCAAGGTCGGCGCGCTTGACAGCCCCGCCGCGAAGATGGTTGAAGCGGGCACTGACAATTGAATAGACGCCTCGGGTGCCCATTCAGGGCATAAAAGGGAAGCCGGTCGAAGCCGGCGCGGTCCCGCCACTGTGAGTGAAGCAGCCCTCACGAACCCACTCGACGTCGGTCGGGGAAGGGGAGAGCGCCGCAGGTCGATGTGACGTGCGGTTCACGAGCCAGGAGACCTATCCGAGGCCATAGCTTCTCTCTCCGCGCGGACGGAGGTCGGCTGCCGACTCCTCGCCCGAGGCGGCACCCTCCCTCGTTCCACCGAACGAGGGTTTTTCATGCCGCCCACCCCGGCGAGGCCGCGCAGACCGGCCGAGCCAACAGCCAAAACACCGTCTCCCGGACGACACCTCCGCGCCGCGCTGGCGTCGATCGTGCTGGCGGCGGTCCTCATTCAGGCTTCCGCGCACGGGGCCGAGGATGCGGGGAGCGAGGCGGCGGCCGTCACGAACGCGGGCCCGGCCGATGGCGCCGCATCGGCCGTCCCGGACGCCGCTCCGGCGCGGCTTCCGGCAGGGCCGCCGCCGCCGCAGGCGGGCCCGCTGCCGCCGCCGGTCGAGGCCACGGCCGCCCCGCGCGACGCTCGGTATCGAACCACCGTCACCGCCCCGGTGCCGCCCGCGGTCGCTCCGCGCGAGGATCGCGCCGCCGCCGCGTCGGTGGTGATCCCGTCGGACAGCCCGCGCGCGTACGACGACCTCGGCTCGCTGCTGCTTCAGGTCCCGGGCGTCACCGTGATGCGGACCGGCTCGTCGCAGGCCTTCACCAGCCTCACGCTGCGCGGCTCGAACCCCGACCAGGTGCAGATCTACGTCGATGGCGTCCCGCTCGACATCGCCGAGGGCGGCGGCGTCGACGTCTCGGCGCTGCCGCTGGGGGACGTCGAGCGCGTGGAGGTCTATCGGGGGACGTCGCCGCTCGCGTTCGGGGAGAGCGCGCTCGGCGGCATCGTCTCGATCACCACCCGCACGCCGGGCGTGCCCCGCGTCAGTGCGCGCGCGGGCGCGGGCTCGTTCGGGACCGCCTTCGGCGACGTCTCCGCCGGCGGGGGGATCGGGCGTCTGCGGCTCTACCTGGGCGCCCACCTGTTCTCGTCGCAGGGCGACTACCCGCTTCACTACCAGAGGCTGCCCTACGATCCCAGCTCCGTCGTCGACGGCGTTCGGCAGAACGACGACACCTTGGAGGCGAACGGCGTCCTCCGAGCCGAGCTGCCGCTCGAGGGGCGCCGGACCGTCGGTCTGGAGCTCATGGGGTTCGCCCGGGCGGAGGGGCTGCCGGGGACGATCCCCAATCCCGCCCTCCACGCGCGCTTTCACACGAATCGTGGCATCGCCATCCTGCGCTATGGATCGCGGGATGATCTCGGCCCCGGGGGCCGTGTCTCGGTCGAGGCCTTCGTCAGCTCGGAGCGCGATCGGCTGCTCGATCCGGACGCGGAGGTCCAGACCCAGCGGGACTTCTTCTTTCACGAGACCACGCTCTCGATCGGGACCACGGTCCATGCCACCCGCCCGCTGTCCGACTGGGCGCGCGCGGCGGCGATCCTGGGTGCGCGCCGCGAGACTTACACCCCCGACGACGAGACCGACGCCGCCGACTCCGGCATCCCGGCCCGCCGCCTGATCGGCGTCGCGGGCGCCGAGCTCACGCTCTCCCTCCGCCGCCTGGAGCTGGAGGTCATTCCCTCCGCCCGCGTCGAGGGGATGGACGACAGGGTCACGGGCGTGGACACGAATGGTCAGCCCGTCCCGGCCGGGCCGTCCCTGGCGCGTCTCCTGCCGACGTACCGACTGGGGCTGGTGCGGCCGCTGTCGCCGACGGTGACGCTGAAGGCGAACGTCGGGCAGTACCACCACGCGCCTTCCTTCCTGGAGCTCTACGGCGACGGCACGCAGCGCCTGCTCGGCAACCCCGCCTTGGTCCCCGAGTCGGGAACCAACGCCGATCTCGCCCTCTGGATCGACCACCCCGGGGGGCGGGTGTCCGCCGCCAGCCGCACGACCTTGTTCGGCGCGGCGGTCGACGACCTCATCTACTGGCAGCTGACCTCGAATGGCCCCTCACGCGCCGAGAACCTGAGCCGCGCGCGCGTGTACGGCCTCGAGCAAGAGCTGCAGCTCGCGATCGGGCGCCACGTTCGGATCGTGGCGCAAGGGACATATCTGGTCGCCCTCGATGAAGGCGATACCCCGTCCAGCCAGGGACGGCAGATCCCGCACCACCCGCGCCTCGCAGGCTACGGCAGACCCGAGCTCGTCCGGCTCGCGCTCCCCCGCGGGATCGAGCTCGGCGCTTACGCCGACGCCGCGATCCTGGCTGGCGCTTACGACGACCCCAGCAATCGCACCCGGATCCCCACGCAGGCCCTCATCGGCGCGGGCGCCAGCCTGTCACGGCCAAGGTCGCGACTGCGGCTGGCGGTGAGCGCCCTGAACCTGACCGATCTGCTCTCGACCTGGAACTTCAGCAACCTCCCACTTCCGGGCAGGACGATCCTGGTGTCGCTGGCCTACGACTCGGCGCTCGGGGCAGACGGCGACGCCTCCTCCATTCAACCTTTTGGAAACCCCTGAGCGGAACCAACATGAGAGTGGCCTCGATGCGACGAACAGTGGCGATCGGCGTGCTGGCGGCGATCGCCGCCGGATGCGGCAGCAGCACGACGGCGCGGCCGGACACGGGCGCGGAAGACGGCGTGGACGCAGGCGCCGACGATGCGGCGCCGGCCACGGACCCGCCGGCCATGACGGGACTGGCGGTCGTCAACAGCGACTTCTCGACGACCAGCCTGTCGATCCTGGACGCGACCGGGGCGCTGGTTCACCCCGACTGCGTCGACTCCGCGACCGGCGCCAGCGGCAGCGTCACCAAGACGATCTCCGGCGACGCCGTGCTCCCGTCGCAGCCCCAGCTGGGCGGGCAGGTGGTGGTCATCGATCGAGGGAACGGGGCGCTGACCTTCGTCGATCCGCAGAGCTGCACCATCTTCCGTCAGATCCTGGTCCCGGGCGTTCGCACCAACCCGCACGACGTGGTCATGCTGAGCCCCCGCAAGGCGTACGTCACCCGCTACGACCACAACCTGGCCGCAACGGATCCCAACCTGGCCGGCAACGACATCGCGGTGATCGACCCGACGAGCGGAGCCCAGCGAGGGCGCATCAGCCTCGACGCCTACGCCTCTTCTGTCGCGGGGGCCACCATCCTCGCCCGTCCCGATCGCGCGCTCCTCGTCGAGGGGAAGGTCATCGTCTCGCTGGACGAGATCGACCAGGGGTTCGCGACCTACGGCGAGGGGAGGGTGGTGGTGATCGACCCGGCGACCGACACGGTCACGGCGGCGCTCGCGCTCACCGGCCTGGCCAACTGCGAGGGGATGACGTACGTCGAGGCGCAGCAGACCCTCCTGGTCGCCTGCGGCGGCCCCTACGCGGGCTCGACCGCCCAGTCCGGAATCGCGGTCGTCGACCTCGGCCCATCGCCGCCCACGCTCGTGCGCGTGATCCCGTCGGCGGCCTTCGACGGGCGCCCGCTGGACATGGGCTGGGTCCTCGCGCTGCCGCCGGCCGCGGGGGGAACGCGCGCCTTCGCCGTGACCAACGACCCGAACGACGTCGAGCCCGACGCGCTGTTCGCCTTCGACTACGTGGCCGGGACCGCCACCCGGTTCGCGACCTCCGATCCCTACACCCTCGGTCGGGCCGCCGGGCTGCCCGGGCTCCTGCTGATGCCGAACGCCACGCGCACGACGCCGCGGATCGATCTCTACGACGTCACCGCCGCGCCGACGGCGACGACGTCTTTCACTTCCGACCCGGTGACGAACCTCCCTCCCCAGGAGATCGCGCCGTACTGATCGCCTCGCGGTAGGCGGGACAGGCCGACACGGGCTGCCGCGGGTACTTCGTCGGCAGCGCGGTGCACATGACAAACGTGGAGCGCGCCGTCTCGACCGATCGGTGGTGCGCGCACCGCCAGCAGAGGCTGTCGGGGTGCGGCCGGGCGTCCGCCATCTACTTTCGCTGGTTCAGGACGGCGAC
>Ga0070734_10000813_pt1 | contig 55013 bp, 53 predicted proteins | sample Coa_R1_8_FD_66444 | JGI IMG/M metagenome (GOLD analysis project Ga0070734, IMG submission 66444) | Surface soil microbial communities from Centralia Pennsylvania, which are recovering from an underground coalmine fire - Coalmine... | ecosystem: Environmental > Terrestrial > Soil > Unclassified ...
CGGGGACTGGTCGATGCCGGTCAAGGAGGCGGAGGCGGCCAACAGCCTGATCGACCAGGGCGTCGACGTGCTGACCATGCACGTCGACTCGCCCAAGGTGATCGTCGAGACCGCCGAGCGGCGCGGCGCCTTCGTGACCGGGTACCACGCCAACCAGGCCGCGCTGGCGCCCAAGGGGTACCTGACCGGCGCCGAGTGGAACTGGGGCAAGGTCTACACCGACTACGTCACCATGATTCAGGCCGGCAAGACCTACCCGCATCTCCTGCGGGGGGGCCTCAAGGAGGGGTTCGTCAGGGTCTCGCCGTACGGCAAGGCCGTCTCGGCGGCGGCGAAGAAGAAGGCGGACGCCGCCAAGGCGAAGTTCATGGCCGGCACGATGGTCGTCTACAAGGGGCCGCTGAAGGACAACACGGGGAAGGTCGTGATTCCGGCCGGGACCGAGGAGAAGCAGACCGACATCGCGCTCGAGAAGATGGACTACCTGGTCGAGGGCGTGGTCGGGAAGACGCACTGACCCCGGGAACGGAAATGGGGATCGGCGTGACCATCGGCGCGCTCTCGCCGGCGACGGACAAGTCGCCGGAGGCCGCGGCCCTCGCCGCCGCGGCCGCGGAGGCGCGCCGCGCCGCCTGGCGGCGGACCATCGAGTCGGTGGCCATCCCGCTGGGGGCCATCTTCGCCGCGCTGATCGTCTTCGGGATCTTCGTGGCCCTGACCGGGCGCAACGCGCTGGCCGTCTACCACGAGATGTACCGCGGCTCGTTCGGGACCTGGTTCTCGTTCCAGAACACGCTGCAGCGGGCGGCGCCGATCATGCTGACGGCGCTGGCGACCGCCGTCCCGCTACGCCTCGGCCTGGTGGTGCTCGGCGGCGAGGGGGCCATGGTGCTGGGCGGGCTGGCGGCGGCGGCGATCGGCGTCCACCTGCACTCGCCGTTCGCCGTGAAGCTGGCGATGTTCGTGACCGGCGCGCTGGTCGGCGGCCTGTGGGTGGCGGGCGCGGGCGCGCTGCGCGCCTACCGCGGCGTCAACGAGACGATCAGCACGCTGCTGCTCAACTACATCGCGATCGCGCTCCTGAACCACATGGTCGAGGGGCCGCTGCGGGACCCGGCCAGCCTCAACAAGCCGTCGACGCTGCCGATCGGCGACGACAACATGCTGGGGAACCTGCCGGGGCTGGACGTGCACTGGGGGCTGGGCTTCGGGCTCATCGCCTGCCTCGTCGCCTGGTTCCTGATGCAGCGGACCACCTTCGGCTTCGCGGCCCGCATGGTCGGCGGGAACGTGCGGGCCGCGCTGCTCAACGGGCTGCCGGTGCGGCGCCTGATCGTGGTGGCCACCTTCCTGGGTGGTCTCGGCGCGGGGCTGGCCGGCGCCGTCGAGGTGGCCGCCATCCACGGCAACGCCAACGCCTCGCTGGTGACCGGCTACGGCTACACGGGCGTGCTGGTGGCCTTCATCGCGCGCGCCAACCCGTTCGGCGTCATCCCGGTCGCCCTCCTGCTGGGCGGCATCGGCGCCAGCGGCGGCCTCCTGCAGCGCGTGTTCGAGCTGCCGGACGCGACGGTCAACGTCCTGCAGGGGGTCATCTTCATCGCCATCCTGTTCTCGGAGTCGCTGTACGGCCGTCGGTGGCGCCGCCCGGCGCTGGCGGTGTCGGCGTGAGCGCCGCCGGCGGCGTCGCGCTGGGGATGGTCGGGGGGGCCATCCGGATCAGCACGCCCTTCCTGTTCGTCAGCCTCGGCGAGTGCCTGACCGAGAAGAGCGGCCGGGTGAACCTGGGGCTCGAGGGGACGCTGGTCATGGGGGCGATGGCCGCCTACGGCGTCGCCTACCTCACGGGCTCGCCGTGGCTGGGCGTGCTGGCGGCGGGCGGCTGCGGCGTCGTGCTCGGGGCGCTGCACGCCTGGCTGTGCGCGCGGCCGAGGGTGAACGACGTCGCCGTGGGGATCGCGCTCATGCTGTTCGGGGTCGGGCTGGCCTTCTTTCTGGGCAAGCCGCTGGTCGGGCCGACGGCGCCCCATCTCCCTTCGGTCTCGCTCGGCTGGTGGTCGGGCTCGGGCCAGGTGCGATCAGCGTTGCAGGTGAACGCGCTGTTCGTCCTCGGCCTGGTCACGACGGTGGCCGTCCGCTTCTTGCTGCGGCGGACGCGCTGGGGGCTCATCGTCCGCACGGTGGGCGAGAGCGCCGACACGGCGCGCGCCATGGGCTACGACGTGGCCCGCGTCCGGCAGCTCGCCACGATGGCCGGCGGGTTCCTGGCCGGCGTCGGTGGCTCGTTCCTCTCGCTGTTCTACCCGGGCAGCTGGAACGAGGGGCTCTCGAGCGGTCAGGGGCTGATGGCGGTCGCGCTGGTCATCTTCGCGCGCTGGGATCCCGTGCGCTGCCTGCTGGCGTCGCTGCTGTTCGGCGGGGCCAGCGCGCTCGGGCCGGCGCTGCAGTCGGTGGGCGTGACGTCGGGGTACTACCTCTTCAACGCGGCGCCCTACGCGCTCACGCTGGTGATCATCGTCCTCACCAGCTCGCGCGATCGGGCGCTCGTGGGGCAGCCGGCCGAGCTGCGGGTGGCCAGATGAGTGAAACCGTGAAGAACCCTCGATACGTCCCCGGCGATCCATATCCCTGGCCCTGGAACGGCGATCTCCGGCGCGAGAACACGGCGCTGGTGGTGATCGACATGCAGACCGACTTCTGCGGCAAGGGCGGCTACATCGATCTGCTCGGCTACGACATCGGTCTGACGCGCGCCTGCATCGAGCCGATCGGACGCGTCCTGGCCCGCATGCGCGCGGGCGGCTACCCGATCATCCACACGCGCGAGGGGCACCGCCCGGATCTCTCCGACCTGCCCGCCAACAAGCGCTGGCGCTCGCGGCGGACGCCCGGCAACGAGGGGGTCGGCATCGGCGACCCGGGACCCTGCGGCCGCATCCTGGTCCGGGGCGAGCCGGGGTGGGACATCATCCCCGAGCTGGCGCCGCGGCCGGGAGAGACGATCATCGACAAGCCGGGGAAGGGGACCTTCTGCGCGACGGACTTCGACCTCATCCTGCGCCAGCGGGGGATCGCCAACCTGGTCCTGACCGGCATCACCACGGACGTCTGCGTCCACACCACCATGCGCGAGGCGAACGACCGCGGCTACGAGTGTCTGCTGCTCGAGGACTGCTGCGCGGCCACCGACCCCGGCAACCACGCGGCGGCGATCAAGATGGTGAAGATGCAGAACGGCGTGTTCGGGACGATCTCCAGCTCGCGCGCGTTCCTGGAGGCCTTGCCGTGAAGGGCCTGGCCGCGGTGGGTGAGGTCCGCGCGTGAGCCTCGAGCTCGACGACGGCGCGGTCGCGGTCGTCGACGCGGCGACCCCGGCGCTGGAGGCGATCGGGATCTCCAAGCAGTTCGGCTCGGTGCTCGCGCTGGACAACGTCTCGTTGCGGCTCCAGCGGGGCTCGGTCCACGCGCTGCTCGGCGAGAACGGGGCCGGTAAGAGCACGCTGGTCAAGTGCATCATGGGCTACTACGCCGCCGACGCGGGGCAGGTGCTGGTCGGCGGCGTCGCCACGCGCATCAAGAGCCCGCGCGACGCGGCGGCGCTCGGCGTGGGGATGGTCTATCAGCACTTCACGCTGGTCGACAACATGACGGTCGCCGAGAACCTGGTCCTCTCGCGCCGCTCCCACCCGTTCGTGTTCGACTGGGCCGCCGAGGGGAAGAAGGTCGGCGAGTTCATGGCCGCCATGCCCTTCAAGCTGGACCCGGCGCGGCCGGTGCGCACGCTCGCCGCGGGTGAGAAGCAGAAGCTGGAGATCCTGAAGCAGCTCTATCTCGGCAGCTCGATCGTGATCCTCGACGAGCCGACCTCGGTGTTGACCCCCGACGAGGCCGACGACGTCCTGGGCCTCCTGCGCGGGATGGCCAAACGCGACGACGGGGGGGACGGCGCGGGCAAGCTGACGATCCTGATGATCTCGCACAAGTTCCGCGAGGTGATGACCTTCGCCGACGAGGTCACGATCCTGCGCCGCGGGCGTCCGGCGGGGGGCGGCCGCGTCGCCGACCTCACGCCCGAGACGATGGCGCGGATGATGGTCGGCGAGGACCCGCCGCGCGCGCGCGGCAAGCGGGAGGCGCCGCCGCGCGAGGAGGTGGTCCTGCAGATCGAGGCGCTGTCGGCCGACGACGATCTGGGAACGCCCGCCGTGAGCCAGTTCTCGCTGCAGGTGCGCGCCGGCGAGATCGTCGGCCTGGCGGGCGTCTCGGGGAACGGCCAGGAGGAGCTGGTCGAGGTGCTGGCCGGACAGCGCGACGCGCGGGCGGGGAAGATCGCGGTCTCGGGCGCGGCGTACGGCGCCCGGCGGTCCGAGATGCGCGCGCTCAAGGTCCGCTGCCTCCCGGACGAGCCGCTCCGAAACGCCTGCGTCGGCGCGATGTCGGTGGCGGAGAACATCGGGTTCCGGCGCTTCGACCGCCACCCGTTCACGTTCCTGAAGGCGCTGGTCAGCGGGCGCGCGCTCCGCAAGCGGGCCCAGTCCCTGATCGTCGAATATGGAATCCGGACGCCCGGCCCCGACGCCCCGATCGGCAGCCTGTCGGGCGGCAACGTGCAGCGCGCGGTGCTGGCGCGCGAGCTGTCGGACGACGTCGCGTTGCTGGTCGCCTCCAATCCCTGCTTCGGTCTCGACTTCGCGGCGGTCGCGGAGATACGCTCGCGCTTGATGGAGGCGCGAAACCGGGGCGCGGCGGTGCTGCTCATCAGCGCCGACCTGGACGAGATCTTCGCGCTCAGCGATCGGATCGTCGTCATCAGCGAGGGCCGGGCGGTGCATGAAACGCCGATCGGGCAGGCCGACCTGGGCGTCATCGGACGCCACATGGCGGGCCACGGTTGACGGCGCGGCGACTCTCCCCGAGGCCGTTCATACAGGATGAAACGTGAAGATCTACGTCTCGACGAGATCCGGACGCGCGCCGAGTCGGCCGACTTCCCCTGGGAGCCGTTTCGCCCGGGGGTCGAGATTCACCGCTTGTGGGGCGAGCCCGGCGTCGGCGAGGCCGGGGTGTTGCTCAGGTACGCGCCCGGCGGCGTCGTCCCGGCCCATCGTCACGAGGAGGTGGAAGAGATCTACGTGCTCCGGGGATCGCAGCGCGACGAGCGCGGCGTCTACCAGGCCGGGACGCACGTGGTCAACCCGCGCGGGTCGAGCCACACCGTCCAGAGCCCGGAGGGCTGCCTGGTGCTGGTCATCTGGCGGCGGCCGAACACCTGGCTGGGACCGGCGGGCGAGTAGCTCCGTGAGCTGGCACGCGGGGCTCGAGCTGGGGTTCTGCGCCGAGGGCGGCGCGACGTGGCTGGCGCGCCGGGCGCACCACGGGCCGTTCCTGGTCCAGCGGCCGTTCTTTCCCGAGGGGCGCGAGGTCTGCCACGTCTACCTGCTGCATCCGCCGGGCGGTCTGGTCGGTGGCGACGAGCTGCGGCTCGATCTGCGCGTCGACCCGGGGGCGCATACGCTGGTCACCACGCCGGCGGCCGGGAAGGCCTATCGGACGCTCGGGCCGGCGGCGCGCCAGCGGAACGAGCTCTCCGTCGCGGCGGGCGGCGGGCTCGAGTGGCTCCCGCAGGAGATGATCCTCTACGACGGCTGTCGCGCCGAGCTCGACACCCGCGTCGAGCTGGCGGGGGACGCGAAGTTCGTCGGCGCCGAGACGCTGGTGTTCGGGCTCCCCGCGCGGGGCGAGCCATTCGCGCGCGCGTCGTGCCGCCAGAGCTTCGAGCTGCGGCGCGACGGCGCGCCCCTCTTCATCGAGCGCGGACGGTTCGAGGGCGGCGCGGCAGGGCAAGCGGCGTCCTGGGGCCTCGCGGGCGCGACGGCGCTGACGCTGGTCGTGATGGCCCCGGCGCCCGGGGAGCCGGTCGTGGCGGCGTTGCGGTCGCTGGCGACGGCCTGCGGCGAGAGCCAGCGCGCCGGCGTCACCGTGCTCGGGGACGAAGAGGTGCTGGTCGTTCGCCACCTGGGCGCGCGCGCCGAGGAGGCCCGGGCGTTCGTCCAGGCGACCTGGCGGCTGGTTCGCCGCCAGCTGTTCGGCCGCCCGGCCGTGGCACCGCGTATCTGGGCCACCTAGGAGGACCATGGAGCTCTCCCCGCGCGAGAAGGACAAGCTGTTGCTGTTCACCGCCGCGCTGCTCGCCGAGCGGCGGAAGGCGCGCGGCCTGAAGCTGAACTACCCCGAGGCGGTCGCCTACATCTCGGCGGCCATCCTCGAGGGGGCGCGCGACGGCAAGACCGTCGCCGAGCTCATGGCCGAAGGGACGCGCATCCTCGGGGCCGACGAGGTGATGGAGGGGGTGGCCGAGCTCATCACCGAAGTGCAGGTCGAGGCGACCTTCCCCGACGGCACCAAGCTGGTCACCGTCCATCAGCCGATCCCGGTGAAGAAGGTGCTGGGGATCGGCGCCGTCGAGCCCGCCTCGGGGACGATCGACCTCAACGCCGGTCGCGCCACGCGGGTGCTCGAGGTCGCCAACAGCGGCGACCGGCCGATCCAGGTCGGCTCGCACTACCACTTCTTCGAGGTGAACCCGGCGCTGAAGTTCGATCGCCAGAGCGCGCGCGGCTTCCGGCTGGATGTCCCCGCCGGCACCGCGGTCCGTTTCGAGCCCGGCCAGACGCGCACGGTCGAGCTGGTCGCGTACGCGGGCGGCCGCGTCGCGCAGGGGTTCCGCGGCGAGGTGATGGGCGAGCTCGACGAATGAAGACCATCGATCGCCACGCCTACGCCGAGATGTACGGCCCGACGACCGGCGATCGCGTCCGGCTGGGCGACACCGGGCTCTGCATCGAGGTCGAGCGCGACCACACGATCTACGGCGAGGAGGTCAAGTTCGGCGGCGGCAAGGTCATCCGCGACGGCATGGGCCAGAGTCAGCGCGCGGGCGCCGAGGTCGCCGACCTGGTGATCACCAACGCCGTGGTGATGGACGCCGCCGGCATCTTCAAGGCCGACGTCGGGATCAAGGAGGGGCGGATCAGCGCGCTGGGGAAGGCCGGCAACCCCGACGTGCAGCCGGGCGTCACCATCGTCATCGGCCCGGGCACGGAGATCGTCGCCGGCGAAGGGTGCCTGCTGACCCCCGGCGCCATCGACACGCACATTCACTTCATCTCGCCCCAGCAGGTGGAGCACGCGCTCATGTCGGGCGTCACCACGATGCTGGGTGGTGGGACCGGCCCGGCGGCCGGCACCAACGCCACCACCTGCACGCCGGGGCCGTGGAACGTCGCCCGCATGCTGCAGGCGGCGGACGCGCTGCCGATGAACATCGGGCTCCTCGGCAAGGGGAACGCCAGCCGCCCCGAGGCGCTGGTCGAGCAGGTCGAGGCCGGCTGCGTCGGGCTCAAGCTGCACGAGGACTGGGGGACCACGCCGGCGGCCATCGACTGCTGCCTTTCGGTGGCCGAGGCGCACGACATCCAGGTCGCCATCCACACCGACACGCTCAACGAGTCGGGCTTCGTCGAGGACACGCTGGCGGCCTTCAAGGGGCGCGCGATCCACAGCTTCCACACCGAGGGGGCAGGGGGCGGCCACGCGCCCGACATCATCAAGGTCTGCGGCGTGCCGCACGTGTTGCCGTCGTCGACCAACCCGACGCGCCCGTACACCGTCAACACCGTCGACGAGCACCTCGACATGCTGATGGTCTGCCACCACCTCGACCCGGGCATCGCCGAGGACGTGGCGTTCGCCGAGTCGCGCATCCGGCGCGAGACGATCGCCGCCGAGGACATCCTGCACGACCTGGGCGCCATCAGCATGATGTCCAGCGACTCGCAGGCGATGGGGCGGGTGGGGGAGGTGGTGACCCGCACCTGGCAGACCGCCCACAAGATGAAGGCGCAGCGGGGCAGCCTGCCGGAGGACGCCGCCGCGGGGGGAGCCGCCCGGCACGACAACTTCCGCGTCCGCCGTTACCTGGCCAAGTACACCATCAACCCGGCCATCACCCACGGCATCGCCCACGAGGTCGGCTCGATCGCGCCGGGCAAGCTGGCCGACCTGGTGCTCTGGCGCCCGGCGTTCTTCGGGGCCAAGCCGGCGGTCATCATCAAGGGCGGGATGATCATCGCCGCCCCGATGGGCGACCCGAACGCCTCGATCCCCACGCCGCAGCCGGTCCACTACCGGCCGATGTTCGGCGCGCTGGGCGGGGCGCGCCACGCGACCTGCCTGACGTTCGTCTCGCAGGCGGCGCTGGCGGCCGGCGTGCCGGGGCGGCTGGGCCTGGCCAAGCGGGCGGTGGCGGTGCGCGGGACGCGCGCGGTCCGCAAGAAGGACATGGTCCTCAACGACGCTCTGCCGGCGATCGAGGTCGATCCCCAGACCTACGAGGTGCGCGCCGACGGACAGCTCCTGACCTGCGCGCCGGCCGAGACGTTGCCGCTCGCCCAGCGGTACTTCCTGTTTTGACCATGGAGAGCACCGCGTTGCCACGACTGACCGAGGTCGCGCCGGCCGGCGCGGCGCAGGGGACGCTCACGCTGTCCTTCGGCGATCGCCGCCGCAGCCGGCTGCGCGCGCGGCTGGATGACGGGCGCGAGGTGGCGGTGCTGCTGCCGCGCGGGACCGAGCTGCGCGACGGCGACCGGCTGCGCGACGAGACCGGCGAGCTGACGGTGGCGGTGCGGGCGGCCGAGGAGACGCTCTCCTGGGCGCGGGCCGAGGATCGGCTGCTGCTGGCGCGGGCGGCGTACCACCTCGGCAACCGCCACGTGCCGGTGCAGATCGGGCCCGGCTGGCTGGCCTACCAGCACGACCACGTGCTCGACGGGATGATCGCGGAGATGGGCCTCGCCGTCGAGACGCGCCGCGCGCCTTTCGAGCCGGAGTCCGGGGGGTACCGTCACGCCGGACAGGCGCATTCGCACGGAGGTCACCAGCATGAGCACTGACGGGCCCGTCTTCTCGGGCGGAGACCTGGCGCTGGTGCGGTTGCTCCAGATCGTCAGCCCGGCGCTGCCGATCGGCGCCTTCGCCTACTCGCAGGGGCTCGAGCAGACCGTCGCCGAAGGGTGGGTGACCGGCGAGGGAGAGGCGACGAGCTGGCTGCTCGGCCTTCTCGAGTCGAGCTTCGGGACCCTCGACCTGCCCGCGCTGGCGCGGTTGCTGGTGGCCTGGCGCGGGGGCGACGCCCCCGGGGTGGCCCGGTGGAGCGCCTGGCTGGCGGCGTGTCGCCCGACGCGCGAGCTCCGGGCCGAGGACCGGCAGCTGGGCGCGGCGCTGGCCCGCGTGCTGGAGACGCTGGGTCTCGACGAGGCGAAGGCCTGGACGAGCCACCTCCACGTCACGCACGCCACGATGTTCGCGCTGGGGGCCGCCCGGTTCGAGGTGCCGCTGGCGGCGGCGCTGGCGGGGTACGCGTTCTCCTGGGCCGAATCGATCACCAGCGCGGCCGTACGCCTGGTCCCTCTGGGGCAGAGCGCCGGACAGCGGATGCTGGCCGCCGCCGGACGGGCGATCCCCGCGGTGGTCCAGCGCGCGCTGGCGCTCCCCGACGACGAGCTCGGCTCGGCCGCTCCCGGGCAGGCGATCGCCAGCGCGCGCCACGAGACGCTCTACTCGCGCCTCTTCCGTTCATGACCAGACATCAGGAGACGAGATGACCAGACAGCAACCGTTGCGCGTCGGCGTGGCCGGCCCGGTCGGTTCGGGCAAGACCGCGCTCGTCGACGCGCTCTGCAAGCACCTGCGCGACCGGTTCGAGATCGCCGTCGTCACCAACGACATCTACACCAAGGAGGACGCGCAGTTCCTGGTCCGGAGCGGCGCGCTGGCCGAGGAGCGGATCGTCGGCGTGGAGACGGGCGGCTGCCCCCACACCGCCATCCGCGAGGACGCCTCGATCAACCTCGACGCGGTCGACGCGCTGGGGGCGCGGTTCCCCGCGCTGGACCTGGTGATCATCGAGAGCGGCGGCGACAACCTGGCCGCGACGTTCAGCCCCGAGCTGGCCGACCTCACGCTCTACGTCATCGACGTGGCCGGCGGCGACAAGATCCCCCGCAAGGGCGGGCCCGGCATCACCAAGTCTGACCTGCTGGTCATCAACAAGACCGACCTGGCGCCGCACGTCGGCGCCTCGCTGGAGGTGATGGACCGCGACGCGCGCAAGATGCGCGGCGACCGCCCGTTCGTCTTCACCTGCGTGCGAGGCGGCGACGGCGTGTCGGCGGTCGCCGACTTCGTGATCCGGCAGGGGATGCTGGAGGGCTAACCCAGCCCCTCGATGGCCGCCTCGACGGCGTGCTTGGCCCGCACCTTCTCCGGCGCCACCGCCACGGCGAACCGACTGCAGGCGAAGAGGGCGCCGGCGATGACCACATAGGAGACCACGACCGAGGGGTTCTCGAAGGCCCCCACCTCCTCGCCGTGCATGAGGCCGAAGAAGGTCAAGATGGCGCCGGCGAACGCGAACCCCGCCGCCTTGGAGAACTCGCGCTCGGTGATGTAGGTGGTGATGGCGCCCAGCACGACGCCGGCCAGGATCGAGCCGCCGCCCAGGATCGACAGGCCGTGGTACAGCACGCCGACCTGCTGCAGGGAGGCGATCATCGCCGGCGTCACGTGGTGGATGCCGGAGATGGCGCCCAGCGAGTTGTCGATCTGCAGCTTCGCCCAGGCCGCCAGCGAGGGGACCAGCGCGACGACGATGGCGGGCGCGTGCTTGTGCGGGCTCTCCTGAAAGGCCTGCGAGCCGATCAGCATCCCGATGTAGAGGAGGATCGGCGAGATGGCGACCACCGGGATGAGCGCCGTCATCAGCGAGATGACGCCGAACCACGACAGGACGATCACCATCAGGCCGGTGGCGGCGGAGTAGCCGATGCGGCCCCCCATCGACTTCCAGCCGGGGTGGCCGATGTAGACCGCGTTGATGTACGGGTTGCCCATCAGGCACCCGATGAGGCTGATGACGCCGTCGGCGGTCAGGACCCGCGTCGTCGGGTACTCGTCGCCGGCGGCGGAGGCGCTGACCACGTTGTCCATCGCCTCGACCAGGTCGTAGATCCCGAACGGGATGGCGGTCACCAGGATGATCTTGAGGAACGACCAGTGGAGGCCGCCCAGGACCAGGCCCAGCGCCGGGTGAGGGACGGCGAACCCGAACGTCTGGAACGACGCCTTGAGCGTCTCGGCGCTCATACCGCCGAAGTTCAGGCCAAACAGGTTCGAGCCCCAGGCGACGACCGTCCCGACCGCGATGGCCACCAGGCCGGCCGGGATGCCGCCGAACTTCACGCCGCCGAACCAGCTGATCAGGATGATCGAGAAGCAGACGACACCCACCATGGGGGTCATGAACATCTCCAGCGCCGGCTTCATGGAGATGAAGGTGATGGAGACGCCGGCCAGCGCGCCCAGCAGCGCGGCCTTGGGCGTGATGCGCCGGACCAGCGGCGCCAGGAACCCGCCGGCCATCAACACGAAGCTCTGGATGAAGACCCAGGTCAGGCCCGCCTGCCAGCCCTTCATCGGATCGCCGGTGGCGATCTTCACCGGCAGCATGATGACCAGCGTGACGATGAACATGTGCGGCACGCTGATCCCCGACGGCAGCGCGCAGACGTCGGTGCGGCCCGTCCTCTTGGCCAGCCGGTACGCGAGCGACGCGTAGTACACGGTGCTCATGCACATCATCAGGCCGGCCGCCGGCAGGATGCGCTTGAACACCAGGTCGGCGGGCATCTGCAGCACGAAGCGCAGGAGCCCGGTCAACGTCAGCAGGTTGACGAGGATGTTCGTCCCGAACCCGAAGAACGCGTTCCAGTCGCCAGGTACCCAGAGCTTTGGTCCATCAGTCGTCGACACCGTCGCGGATTTCATCTTGGCCTCCTTCAGCGCAAAGCGGCCAGGATGCGGGTCGCATCCGACACCCAGCCAAAGATCCCCCCTTGGGCCTTGATCATCTTCAGGCCCATCTCGTGAAACTCCGGGAAGTACGAGCCGCAGGCGTCGGCGGCCACGATGCAGCGGTAGCCGCGGTCGTTGGCCTCGCGCACGGTCGTGTGGACGCAGACCTCGGTGGTGACGCCGCCGACGATCAGGTTCTCGATCCGGCGGTTCTGCAGGATGGTCTGCAGGTCGGTGGCGTAGAACGATCCCTTGCCGGGCTTGTCGATCACCGGTTCACCGGCGGCGGGGTAGAGCTCGGGGATGATGTCGTGGCCGGCCTCGCCGCGGATCAGGATGCGGCCCATCTTGCCGGGATCCCCGATGCGCAGCGACGGCGCGCCGCGCTCGACCTTGGCGGGCGGGGCATCGGCCATGTCGGGCCGGTGACCCTCGCGGGTGTGGACGATCAGCATCTTCAGCTTGCGGCCGGCCTCGATGAGCTTCCTGGCCGGCGCCACCGCTTTGGCCAGCAGCGAGACGTCGTTCCCCAGCGTCTCGCCGAAGCCGCCGGGCTCGAGGAAGTCACGCTGCATGTCGATCATGACGATCGCCGTGCGCTCGGGGTCGACCGCGATGGCTCCAGGCTCGGCTTCGATGGTGACTTTCGGCATGGCGTTCTCCTTCCGGCTCACACGGTCAGGTGGCGGCGGACCAGGTCGTCGGTGAGGCCGCCGATCTCGCCGCCGGCCACCACGTGCCCGCGGTCGAGGATGCAGAAGCTGCGGCCCACCCGGCGCGCGAAGGCCAGCTTCTGCTCGACCAGCAGCACCGTCACCCCTTCGTCGACCAGGCGCAGGATGACGTCGCCGATCTCGTGGACGACGTTGGGCTGGATCCCTTCGGTCGGCTCGTCGAGGATCAGCAGCTTCGGGTCGAGCGCCAGCGCCCGGCCCATCGCCAGCTGCTGCTGTTGCCCGCCCGACAGGTCGCCGCCGCGCCGGCGCAGCATCTCCTTGAGCACCGGGAAGAGCGACAGCACGCGCTCGGGGATCTGGCGCACGGCGCCGCGGCGGCCATGCCCGATGCGCAGGTTCTCCTCGACGGTGAGGGAGGGGAAGATCTCGCGCCCCTGCGGCACGTAGCCGATGCCCGCCCGGGCGCGCGCCTCGGGGGGCGCGCCGGTCAACGCCGCCTCGCCGAAGGTGAGCTGCCCGGAGGAGGCGGGCAGAAGGCCCATGATCACCTTGAGCAGCGTCGTCTTGCCGACACCGTTGCGGCCCATCAGGCAGAGGCAGTCGCCCTTGGGGACCTCGAGGTCGATGTCCCACAGCGTGTGGCTGCCGCCGTAGAACTGATTCAGCTTCGCCGCCGCCAGCATCGTCGTCCTTCCCTCATTCGCCCAGGTAGACCTCGACCACGCGCGGGTCCTTCTGGATCTGGGCCATCGGCCCCTCGGCCAGCACCTTCCCCTGGTGCAGCACCGTGACCCGCCGGGCGATGCTGCGCACGAACTCCATGTCGTGCTCGACCACCACGACCGTGTGCGCGCCGGCCAGGCTGGTGAGCAGCTCGGCGGTCCGCTCCGTCTCGGCGTGCGTCATCCCGGCGATCGGCTCGTCGACCAGCAGCACGGTGGGCGACTGCGCCAGCAGCATCCCGATCTCCAGCCACTGCTTCTGGCCGTGCGCCAGCAGGCCCGCCTGCCGGTGGGCCTGGTCCGAGAGCCCGATCAGCTCCAGGATCTCCTCGATGCGCGCGCGGTCGGCGGGCGTCAGCCGCGCGAACAGCGTGCGGAAGACGCCCTTCTTCCCCTTGAGCGCCAGCTCGCAGTTCTCGTAGACGGTGTGCCCCTGGAACACCGTCGGGCGCTGGAACTTTCGCCCGATGCCCAGCTGGGCGATGCGCACCTCGGACAGCGTCGTCAGATCGGTCAGGCGGTTCTCCAGGTAGACGGCGCCGCTGTCGGGCCGGGTCTTCCCGGTGATGCAGTCCATGAGCGTCGTCTTGCCCGCACCGTTCGGGCCGATGAGACAGCGCAGCTCGCCCTTCTCCAGCGTGAGCGTCACCTCCGTCAGGGCCTTGAACCCGTCGAAGCTGACCGACAGGTTCTCGACCCACAGGGCGAGCGGGGGCCGCGCGGCCTCCGGGATGGGGACGCTGGAGATCGGTGTCGGGCGATCGTCTTCGTTCACGTGGTTCACGGGAAGCGCGCTCATGGCGGCGCCGGTGAGGTGGGGGCGGGGCCGGAGGGGACGACCGCCGGCGCGGGCGCCTTGGCCGCCCGTCGAGCGACGAGCCTGGCCCGCACGCGTGCGCCCAGACCGACCAGGCCGTCGGGCAGGAACAGCGTCACCGCCACGAACAGGCCACCCAGCGCGTAGAGCCAGGCCGAGGGGATGGCCGCTGTCAGCCAGCTCTTGCCGCCGTTGACCAGCCAGGCGCCGAGCACCGCGCCCAGCAGCGTCGCCCGGCCGCCGACCGCCACCCAGATCGCCATCTCGATCGAGTTCGAGGGCTGCATCTCGCTGGGGTTGATGATCCCCACCTGCGGGACGTAGAGCGCACCGGCCAGCGCGCAAAGAACCGCGGACAGCGTCCAGATGAATAGCTTGTAGTGGGTCGAGTCCCAGCCGCAAAAGCGGCTCTTGAGCTCGGCGTCGCGCACGGCGCGGACGACGCGGCCGAGGCGGCTCGTCACCACGAACCGGCAGGCGAGGTAGGTGGCGACGAGCGCGATCGCCGAGGCGACGTAGAGCGCGCGACGCGTGCCCGGGGCGTGGAGGGACGCGCCCAGGATTCGCTTGAAGTCGGTGAGGCCGTTGTTGCCGCCGAAGCCGGTGGCGTTCTGGAAGAAGAGCAGCGTCGCCGCGTAGGTGAGCGCCTGGGTGACGATGGACAGGTAGACGCCGCGGATGCGCGACCGGAACATGAACCACCCGAACACCAGCGCCAGCAGACCGGGCGCCGCCAGCGACATGACCGCCGCGAACGGGAAGCTCTGGAAGCCGTGCCAGTACCAGGGCAGCGTCTTCCAGTCGAGGAAGACCATGAAGTCCGGGAGCTCGCTGCGGTAGACGCCTTCACCGGCGATCGACCGCATGAGGTACATCCCCATCCCGTACCCGCCGAGCGCGAAGAAGAGCGCGTGGCCGAGGCTGAGGATCCCGGCGTACCCCCAGACCAGGTCCATGGCCAGCGCCGCGATCCCGAAGCAGAGGAACTTCCCCAGCAGCGGCACCAGGTAGTCGGGCGCGACCAGCGGGATCACCGCCGCGATCAGGATGGCCGCGCCGCCGAGCAGGGCCCAGGCGCGCGGGGTGTGCATCTCGCGGAGGCGGCTCACGTCAGACCTCCACCCGTCCCTTGAGCGCGAACAATCCCTGCGGGCGTCGCTGGATGAAGAGGATGATGAAGACCAGCACGACGATCTTTCCCAGCACGGCACCGGCCGCCGGCTCGATCAGCTTGTTGACCACGCCCAGCCCGAGCGCCGCCGCCACGGCGCCGGCCAGCCGCCCCACGCCCCCCAGCACGACCACCATGAATGAATCGATGATGTAGCTCTGTCCCAGCTCGGGGCCGACGTTGCCCAGCTGAGAGAGGGCCACGCCCCCCAGGCCGGCGATCCCCGAGCCCAGCCCGAACACCAGCGCGTCGACCCGCTTGGTCGGGATGCCCAGGCAGGCCGCCATCGCCCGGTTCTGGGTGACCGCGCGGACCTCGAGGCCGAAGCGCGTCCGCTGCAGGATGAACCAGACCGCCGCCGAGACGACCACCACGAACGCCACCACCGCCACGCGCGCCCAGGGGAGGACCAGCCCGTGCGCCAGCTCGACGCCGCCCGCCAGCCAGTCGGGGTTGGCCACGCTGACGTTCTGGGCGCCGAAGACGAGCCGCACCGTCTGGATGATCCCCAGGCTGATCCCCCAGGTGGCCAGCAGCGTCTCCAGCGGCCGCTTGTAGAGGTGCCGGATGACGGTCCGCTCGAGCAGCACGCCGACCAGCGCGGTGGCCAGGAACGCCGCCGGGATCGCGACCAGCAGGTAGAAGCGCGACCCGTGCATCGCCGTCTGGACCGTGTAGGTGGCGTACGCGCCGAGCATCAGCATCTCGCCGTGGGCCATGTTGATGACGCCCAGGAGGCCGAAGGTGACCGCCAGCCCGAGCGCCGCGAACAGCAGCACGCTGGCCAGCGAGAGGCCGTGCAGAAGGTCGCCGACGAGGCTGACGAAGCGCTGGTGCGAGACGATGGCGTCGCGCGCGCGCGTCGCGGCCGCGCGGACACGCGGGTCCGGCTCGCGCGGGGCGCCGTTGTCGCCGGGCGCCAGCATCTGCTGCAGCGTCGAGAGGAAGTCGTCGTTGGCGCTCTTGCCGATCACCTCCAGCGCCGCCAGCCGCGCCTCGGCGTCGGGGCTGCCGAGGTCGACGCGGGCGATCGCCACCGCCAGCGCCTCGTGCACCTTGGGGTCGCGCTCGCGCGCCAGCGCGCGGTGGAGCAGGGCGGCCGCCTCCCCCGCGCCGCCGCTCGAGAGCTCCTTGGCCGCCGCCAGCCGGACCGCCGCGTCGGGCGATCCCAGCTGCAGCTGCGCCAGCACCGGCGCGGCCACCCGCCGGATCTCGTTGCTCACCTCGACCTCCTTGAGCGGTCGGGGCGCGCTCACCACCTTGCCGGTGAGCGGGTCGAGCGTGTCGTGCGTCTTCGGGCTCCACAGATAGGCGTGGCCGTCGGCCCCTTGCCGCAGGCGATCGTCCATCAACGCGTCGAGCGCCGGGATCGCCTGCGGGTCGTCGAGCGCGCCCAGCTTGGCGACGCTCTCGGTGATCGTGTCGTCGGACGCCGATGCCAGCCCGTCGATCGCGTCGTTCAGAGGTAAGTGGCCGGCGTGGGCGGTCGACCATGGGACGGCCCCCGTGACTGCGACGATCACGAGGGTTACCAGCTGCCGTCTTCTGGGTGTCATGCCCACGCCGGCCTCAAGGTGTCCGTCCTGGTCGACCGGTCTGTCACTTGGAGGCGGTGACCGTCCCGCCGCCGAACTTTGCCGCCGTGCAGTTGCCGCACGCCCAGGGATAGAGCCAGTTGGCGATCTTCCCCTTGTCGTCCGGGATGTACGGGCTCCAGGCCTGCGCCTTGATCGGGCCGTCGGTCTTCCAGACGACGTGGAACTGGCCGTCGGCCTTCACCTCGCCGATGTAGACCGGCTTGTGCAGGTGGTGGTTCTCGGCGTCCATCGTGATGTCGAAGCCGTCGGGGCCGGCGAAGTGCTGGTACCCGACCGCCTGGCGGACGGCGTCGACGTTGGTCGAGTGGGCCTGCTCGACGGCCTGCGCCCACATGTGGATCCCGATGTAGGTCGCCTCCATCGGGTCGTTGGTGACGCGCTTGTCGCCGCCCGGCAGGTTGTTCTTCTTCACGTAGGCCATCCACTTGTCGATGAAGGCCTTGTTGGTCGGGTTGTCGATCGACTCGAAGTAGTTCCAGGCCGCCAGCTGACCGACCAGCGGCTTGGTGTCGATGCCGCGCAGCTCCTCCTCACCGACGGAGAACGCCACCACCGGGATGTCGGTCGCCTTGATCCCCTGGTTGCCCAGCTCCTTGTAGAAGGGGACGTTCGAGTCGCCGTTGATGGTCGAGACCACCGCCGTGCGCTTGCCGGTGGAGAACTTCTTGATGTCCGCCACGATGGTCTGGTAGTCGCTGTGGCCGAACGGCGTGTACTTCTCCATGATGTCCTCGTCGGCGACGCCCTTCGAGTGCAGGAAGTAGCGCAGGATCTTGTTGGTGGTGCGCGGGTAGACGTAGTCGGTGCCCAGGAGCACCCAGCGCTTGGCGCCGCCCCCCTTCTTGCCCATCAGGTACTCGACCGCCGGGATGGCCTGCTGGTTGGGCGCGGCGCCCGTGTAGAAGACGTTCCAGGACGACTCCTCGCCCTCGTACTGCACCGGGTAGAAGAGGAGGCCGTTCAGCTCCTCGTAGACCGGCAGCACCGACTTGCGCGAGACCGAGGTCCAGCAGCCGAAGGTGACGGCCACCTTCTGGTTCTGGATCAGGTCGCGCGCCTTCTCGGCGAACAGCGGCCAGTTGGAGGCCGGGTCGACCACCACCGGCTCGAGCTTTCGCCCGAGCACGCCGCCGGCCTCGTTGATCTCCTCGATGGTCATGAGCGCCACGTCCTTGAGCGACGTCTCGCTGATGGCCATCGTCCCCGACAGCGAGTGCAGGATGCCGACCTTGATCGGCCCCTTGTCGTCGGCGGGCGCCGCTGCCGGGGCCGCCGCCGCCGGGGCCGCGCCCGGCGCTGGGGCCGCCGGTGGTTGAGAGCAGGCCGCGACCGACGCGCCTGCCAGCAAGAGTCCTACGAGGTTCGTGTGTCGCATGTCGATTCTCCCGTTCCGTGTGAGGTCGTGGTGAAAGCTCGAACTAGAAAAAGATCGCCTGCGCGCCCAGCTGGATGGAGTTGGCGCTGGAGTTCGACAGCGCCCCGGTCGTCGCGTCGGCGGTGAGGACCTTGGTGTGGCTGTAGGTGGCCAGCACGCGCAGCGCCGGTCCCTTGATCAGGTAGGAGACGGCGGCGTCGATGTTCCAGGGGTTGGACGCCGTGTTGTCCTTCACCTTCTCCCACTGGAAGCGGACCATCGGCTGGATGTTGCCGACGCCGACGGTGGGCGAGGCGTAGGCCAGGAGCGCGTAGAGCGAGTCGCTGACCGCCAGCGAGTCCTGGTTGTAGAGGTAGAAGGCCGCCTCGGCGGTCACCCAGCCGCCGCCCGGGAGCTTCTTCTCGAACAGACCGTCGATGTTGAAGTCCTCGTAGGTCTTGTCGTGGTCGAGGGTCCCGTGCGCCTGCGCCTGGCCGCCGACGTCGAACGAGAGGATGTCCTTGCTGCCGAAGTAGCTGCAGTTGCCCCAGAAGCCGGGCTCGGCGTCGAGCAGCGCGAGGCGCAGCTTGGCCGACCAGAGCGGGCTGGTGGCGATGTTGCCGTTGTCGAACACACCTGCGAAGTACGAGAACTTGCCGCCGCTGATGTCGCCCCAGGCCACCGCCCCGTTGTTGCGGCCCGACGGACCTTCGGCCGGCGCACCGACGAAGGACCCGGAGAAGAACCCCGGGTAGTTCCAGGGGATCATGAAGAACGGGCCCGAGGCGTTGGCCCGGTCGACGGGGACCAGCAGGTGGCCGGTCCAGAGGTGAAACTCGTCCATGAGGTCGAACTGGACGATCGCGTCCTCGATCATCACGGAGTTGTTGGCCCCCGACGTGCCGTAGTTCGCCATGTTGGCGTTGAGGTTCAGCGTGACGCCGACCTTCTCGTGGATCTTGCCGCCGGCGTGCAGCTCGACGTACGCGTTGTCCACGTGCCAATCGTTGATCTTGCTGGGGTTCTGACCCTGGAAGATGCTGCCGGCGCGCACCCAGGCCCCGACGTCGATGGGGGGAAGCGCGACGGGGCGGGTGGCCGGCATCGCCTCGGCGGCGGTCGGCGGCTTGGCCTCGGTCGCCACGGCTGACGGCGGCGTGGCCGGCGGCGGCGCCGCCGCGGGGGGCGGGGGAGGGATCTCGGCTGGTACGGCCGGCGCCACGGCCGGCGGCGGGGCGTCGGCCGGCGGCGGCGTGGCCTGCGCGCGGGCGCTGCCCCCGGCGAGCGCGGAGATGATCGCAATCGTGATGGAGGAAACAGCCGGCCGCGCGAGACGTACGTAGTCTTTCATCCTTGCCCCAATCTGGTAGAGGGCAGGCCTCCGAGACGGGCGAGCCCCCCTCGCCATCTCGTCACCGCCGGCGGGGACGGTCGTCCGTCCCGCAGCCGCCGTCGCCTGTCGTGTTCAAGGCGACGATATCGAACGGATGTTAAGCGGCGGTTTCGAGGTCGGTTGACTTTCGTTACTTTGGCCGTTCGCGCGGCGCGGGCGCGGTCAAAGCCGGCGCGCGCTCCGTCCTCAGCGGCGCGGCGGAGCCCGGAGATAGCTGGTCAGGAGCTCGAGCGCGACCTTCTTGTGCCGGCTCTGCCAGGCGGGCGCGAGCAGGTCGGTCCGGAACAGGAACGAGAGCGTGTGGGCGTTGGACCGGTGGAAATAGCAGAGCGCCACCATCGCGATGTAGAGGTGGAGCGGGTCGATCCCCGCGCGGATCAGCCCCTCCCGCTGGCCCCGGCGGAGCAGCTCCTCGATGAGCGGCATGAGGGGCGAGCTGATGATGGGCGGCTTGGCGGTGCTGCGCATGAAGCGGCCGCGCAGCAGGTTCTCGCCGCTCAGGAGGGTGATGAGCTCCGGGTGGGCGGCGAAGTGGCGATCGACGAACTCGAACAGCTCGAGGAGCCCCTCCAGCGGGTCGACCTCTGCGACCTCCAGCCGCAGCTCCTCCTGGCGCAGGTCCCCGATCACGTGCTCCAGCACGGCGACGTAGAGGCGGCTCTTGTCGCCGAAGTAGTGATAGATCATGCGGGTGTTGGCGCGGGCGCGCCGCCGGATGCGCTCGACCCGGGCGCCGCTGTAGCCGTGGGTCGCGAACTCGTCGATCGCCGCCCGCAGGATGTTCTCTCGCGTCCGGTCTGCGTCCCGCGTCTTCGCCATCGGGGAGCAGAGTACCGTAAGGGGCAGCCCGGAGGCGGAAGGACCGAGCGGCCAAGTCGGGGCTTCCCCCTCCCTGGCAGATATGTAAACATATACTTACTAATGGACGTCACGGCGCAATCGCAGGACACGGCGCCCACGCTGGACCAGCTCGTCTCTGCGTTCGAGGGCTCCGACTGGAACCGAGGCCGCGCCGCCAAGCTCCTGGGGATCTCCCGGGGCAACTTCTGGCGCCGGGTCACGAGATGGCCCGAGCTCTACCGACTGGCGCGCGTCTCGCTGCCTCTCCTGCTGTACGAACGGGAGGCCTGCGGAGGCGACCTCGCGCGCCTGGCCGACCTGTTCGGCACGACGGTCCCGCTGCTCTCCCGTCGGTTGAGGACGGAAGCGCCCCGCCTCGCCTCGCGGGCGGCGTGACGACTCGCCGGCGCCGCCCGGGCTCGTGGTGAGCCGGGCGCCTGCTCAGCGCCGGTCGCTCTCGAGCAGCCGGAAGTCGGTCTTCACCGGCCGCAGGCCCCAGATCTCGGCGGCGTACTGGCGGATCGTGGCGTCGCTCGAGAATCGGCTGGCGCCGGCGATGTTGAACAGCGCGCGGCGGGACCAGGCGCGCGCATCGCGGTAGACGGCCGCCGCCTCGGCCTCACGGGCGAGATAGCCCTCGAAGTCGGCGCAGACCATGTACGGATCGGAGGCGCGGAGGCCATCCAGGATGGGGCGGTAGCGATCGCGGTCACCCAGGCTGAAGAACCCCGAGTCGATCAGCTCCATCGCCTCGGCCAGCGCGGGGCTGCGGGCGATGAAGGCCTGCGGGTCGTAGCCGGCCGCGCGGGTCGCGGCGACCTCCTCGGTCGTCAGGCCGAACAGGAAGAAGTTGTCGTGCCCCACGGCGTCGCGGAGCTCGATGTTGGCGCCGTCGAGCGTGCCCAGCGTGAGCGCCCCGTTGAGCGCGAACTTCATGTTGCTGGTGCCGGAGGCCTCCTTGCCGGCGGTCGAGATCTGGACTGAGAGATCGGCGGCCGGCATGATCGCCTGCGCCAGCGAGACGCCGTAGTTGGGGACGAAGGCCATCGCCAGCTTGCCGCGCATGGCCGGGTCGGCGTTGATCACGGCGGCGACGTCGTTGAGCAGCCGGAGGTGCAGCTTGGCCATCGCGTACCCCGGCGCCGCCTTGCCGGCGAAGATGTAGGCGCGCGGGACGGTCGGATCGTCGGGGTGACGCCTGAGGGCCAGGTAGTGCGCCACGATCTGCAGACAGGCGAGGAGCTGGCGCTTGTACTCGTGGATGCGCTTGACCTGCACGACGAACATCGCCTCGGGCGGCAGCTCGACGCCGACCCGCTGGCGGACCAGCGCCGCCACGTCGCGCTTGTTCGCCTGCTTGACGGCCAGGAGGGCATCCAGGAGGTCCTCGTCGTCGGCGAACGTCCTCAGCGCCTCGAGGCGCGAGAGCTCGGGCGCGTCGATCCAGCCCGAGCCCAGGCGGCTGGTGAGGAGGCGCGTCAGGCGCGGGTTGGCGTGCAGCACCCAGCGGCGCGGCGTCACGCCGTTCGTCTTGTTGTTGAACTTCTCGGGCCAGAGCTCGTGAAAATCCGAGAAGAGGTGCGTCTTGATCAGCTCGGAGTGGAGCTTGGCCACGCCGTTCACGCTGTGGGCGCCGACGGCCGCCAGGTGGGCCATCCGCACCTGCCGGCCGCCGTGCTCGTCGATCAGCGACATCCTGGCCAGCCGCTCGTTGTCGCCGGGCCAGCGCCGCTGCACCAGGTGGAGGAACCGGTGGTTGATCTCGTAGATGATCTGAAGGTGCCGCGGCAGGAGGCGCTCGAACAGCGCCACGGGCCAGCGCTCCAGCGCCTCCGGCAGCAGGGTGTGGTTCGTGTAGCCGATCGCCCGGTGCGTGATCTCCCAGGCGGCGTCCCAGTCCAGCCCCTCCTCGTCGACCAGCACGCGCATCAGCTCGGCCACCGCGATCGACGGGTGGGTGTCGTTCAGCTGGATGGCGAACTTGTCGGCGAAGGCGTCGAACGTGGCGTGGCGCAGCTTGTGCCGGCGCACCATGTCGGCGATCGAGCAGGCGACGAAGAAGTATTGCTGCTTGAGGCGCAGCGCCTTGCCCTCCTCGCTCTGATCGTTCGGGTAGAGGACCTTCGAGATGTTCTCGGAGTCCATCTTCTCCTCGACCGCGCGCCGGAAGTCGCCCTCGTTGAAGAACTGCAGGTCGAAGTCCCGGGTGGCGCGCGCCGCCCACAGCCGGAGCGTGTTCGTCGTGTCGGTCCGGTGGCCGACGATGAACGAGTCGTAGGGCAGGCCGATGACCGCGCGCGTGTTCACCCAGCTGGCGCGCGTCCGGACCTCGTCGCCGTGCCGCTCCTGATAGAAGACGACCTGTCCGCCGAAGCGGACGGTCTGCGCCTCCTCGTGGCGCGGCAGCTCCCAGGCGTTGCCCAGGTGCAGCCAGTTGTCGTGCTGTTCGACCTGCCGACCGCCCTCGATCTTCTGCTCGAACATCCCGAAGTCGTAGCGGATGCCGTAGCCGATCGCCGGCAGCTCCAGCGTCGCCAGCGAATCCATGAAGCACGCCGCCAGCCGTCCAAGGCCGCCGTTGCCCAGCCCCGGGTCGCCCTCGCACTCGAGCACGGTCCCCAGCTCGAGGCCGTAATGGGCCGCCAGCTCCACGGCGGCGTCGTAGAGGTCCATGTTCATGAGGCAGAGCCCCAGGCTGCGTCCGGTCAGGAACTCGGACGACAGGTAGCAGACCCGCTTGACGTCCTCCTCGACGTGCGTCCGCTGCGTCGCCAGCCAGCGGTGCACCAGCCGGTCGCGCACCGTGTGCGCGAAGGCGTTGTAGAAGTCGAGCGCCGAGGCATCGCGCAGCTCCTTGGCGCAGGTGTGCACGACGTGCTCCAGGACCGAGGCACGAAAGTCCGCGGCCTGCGCGCTGGCGCGGCGGCCGCCCGACGCGGGGGCGCGACCTTCGACCTCCTCGACCCGGCGCGGCTCCAGTCCGACGCTCATGGGTACCAGTTCAGCACGCCGCGCGAGACGATGGTGTTTCCGTCGTGTCTGGATTTGATGAACGGCGAGGTCCAGCCCCTGCCGCCGCGAGCGAGCCGCCAGGGGTCTCCCGGCGTTTTCGGGGGACCTTTCGAGCCGTCCGGGGCCGCGTCTTCTAGCGGGGGCCCAGGACGGCCCGGCGGAGCATCCCGATGGGCGGTCCGCCGTGACTGAGAACAGCGTCGTGAAATCCCTTCCAGGCGGCCGGGCCTCCCCCGTGGGTGCGCGTGTATTCGTCGCGCAGCTGGCGGATGATCAGCTTGCCCATCGTGTAATTCAGGTACGCCGGATCGAACGTCCCGCGCGCCGCCTGTTGGCGCGCGGTGGGACCGGTTTGCAGCCCCTGCTCGCGGAACAGCTGCTCGGCCTGCTCCTGGGTCATGCCGCGCACGTGCATGCCGATCGAGGCCAGCAAGCGCACGTCGCGCAGCAGCGCCTCCGACAGCTGGCCCACGTGGGCCTCGGGGTCACCCGCGCCGATGCCCGCCTCCCACATCATCTCTTCGCTGTAGTGGGCCCAGCCTTCGGCGAACGCGTAACCGACGAACACGCGCCCGAAGAGGTCCGGCGACTGATTTGAGTGCAGGAACTGCAGGAAATGCCCGGGCCAGACCTCGTGGATGCTCGTGAAGAGCAACTCGGCCGCGCCGGGGATGTACTCGGCTCTTTCCTTCTCACTCTGCGAGGGATCGGGCGGGGCGACGTAGTAGATCGCCGGCAACCCTCGTTCGTAAGGCCCCGGCGGATCGATGTACGCGAAGTTCCAGCGCATGTAGGGCGGCGACTCGCGCACCTCGGCGTCCTCGGCGCTGGGGATGGTCAGAAGATCCTTGGAGCGGATGAACCGCTTCAGGTCTTCGAGCTGCGAGCGCGCAGCGACCACGGTGCCCTGCGCGGGTTTGTTCGCGTTCATCCGCTCCGCGCATTCTCGCAGCGTCCGCCCGGGCGCGAACCGCGCGCACGCCTCCTCCATCGCCTTGCGGTTGCGGTCCAGGTCGGCGCGCCCCATGGATTCGAGCTGGTCGATGGTCAGCGACACGCGCTCCGTCGCCCACAGCATGCGCTGGTACCGCTCGGCGCCGAGGGCGAAGCTGCCGCCTGGCGCGACCGCCAGCGCGTGGAACCACGCGCCGGCGTCGCGAAACGCCGCAGCGGCGTCGTGGCGGGCGCTCTCGAACGCCGCGCGCAGCGTGGCGTCTGTCACCGAGGCAAATACCTGCGGCACGTCCGTCTCGAGATACGTCGCCAGTCCGGTGAAGCGCCGCTGGCCGATCTCGGCCAGCGGCAAGGGCAGCGGCGGCTGCAGCGTGGCCCGGATCTGCGCGACCGCTGCCGGGACCCGGTTGGCCCAGTCGGTGAAAGCCTTCATGCGCGCGGGAAGCGCGGCGTACGCGCGGGCGACGTACACGTTGGGATCCAGCGCGTCGGCGTAGTAGGACGGGTTTGTCACGGGAAACCGCGCGTCCTCGAGCCAGAAGAGATCCCTGTCGACGACGGCCAGCAAGTAGTCGCGTTGAAAGCGTCGCGCCTCGTCTAGGCTGGCGCCGTCGAAGGCCGCCGCCTGGTCGCGCGCGCGGTGCAGCCAGGCGATCACCCCCCGCAGGCCGGCCGCGCTCCAGTCGGGCAGCTGGCCGTCGAAATCGTGCCGGCCCTCGTAGACGGCGACCGTCGGGTTGGCGCGAAAATAGTCTTCCATGAAGAGCTGCACGTGAGCATCCCAGTCGGCCGGTCGCGGGTGCGATCGGCAGCCCGCCAGGAGCAGCCCGACGACCAGGGCACCCCTCGCCCTTGCACCACCGTTCAGCATATGAGTTGGTAACATGAAGTGCCCCGAAACGTCCGCGCCGACCATCGGTGCATCGTCCGTAGGTCGTTCGGGTCGCCTTGGTTGCTCCCCGAGTTGGTCATCAGCGACGCAGGCGACCGAGGGTTGGACGCCGCGCGACCAATCGATGATGGTCCCAGCCACCACCCCGTCGATCGTGTGGGTGAAGAGGACGTTGTAGGTGTCCTGGCCGTACGGTCGGGAAAGAGATTATCTCCGTAACATCGCTCGACGGAGGTTCCCTCTCCGTCGAATCACCGTTACCCTGCCGCGCGAGGAGCCTTCGTGACCAAACGCCCCCACCAGCTTCCGACCCGCCGGACGTTCCTGGGCGCCGCGGCTGTCACCGCGCTGGCGCCCGCCGCGTGCGTGACGACCCGCGCGAGCGCCGGGCTTCAGCCGTCGCCGGCCGACGTGGCCGCGCGCAAGGCGGGGGTCCCGGCGCCCGACGTCGAGGCCCTGCTCGCGCAGATGACGCTCGACGAAAAGATCGGGCAGATGACCCAGGCCGACAAGAACGCGCTCACCGACGGGCAGGAGGTGCGCGAGCTGTTCATGGGCTCCGTGCTGTCCGGGGGAAACTCGCTCCCCAAGCCGAACGACCCCGCCACCTGGGCCGAGATGTGCGACCGCTTCCAGAGCCAGGCGCTGGCGACCCGGCTCGGTGTCCCGATCTTCTACGGGGTCGACGCCGTCCACGGCGACGGCGACGTCAAGGGCGCCGTGCTCTTCCCCCACCAGATCGGCCTGGGCGCCACGCGCAACCCCGAGCTGATCCGGCAGGCGGCGCGCGTGACCGCCCGCGAGGTCGCCGGCAGCGGCGCGCGCTGGACCTTCGCCCCGTGCGTCGCGGTCGCCCGCGACGAGCGCTGGGGGCGAACCTACGAGAGCTACGGCGAATCGCCCGAGCTGGTCGCGTCGCTGGGACCTGCCGCCGTGCAGGGATACCAAGAGGCCCCCGCCTCCGAGCCGGGGAGCGCCGTCCTGGCGACCGCCAAGCACTTCCTGGGCGACGGCGGCACCAGCCGCGGCATGGATCAGGGGGACACGCGCGTCTCGCTCGAGGAGCTACGGCGGATCCACCTGCCGGGCTACGTCGCCTGCCTCGAGGCGGGCGTGGGCAGTGTCATGGTCTCGTACTCGAGCTGGAACGACCAGCCGATGCACGGGAACAAGGCCCTCATCACCGGCCTCCTCAAGGGCGAGCTTGGCTTCCAGGGTTTCGTCGTCACCGACTGGGCCGCCATCGACAAGATGTCCGACGACTACAAGCAGGACGTCGAGGTCGCCATCAACGCCGGGATCGACATGGTGATGGTGCCCATCAACTACCGTGACTTCGTCGCCGACCTCAAGGCGCTGGTCGCCGAGAGGCGCGTGCCGATGGCGCGCATCGACGATGCCGTGCGCCGCATCCTGCGCCAGAAGGTACGGTTCAAGCTGTGGGAGCGGCCGTTCACCGACCGCGCGCTGACCGCCCAGATCGGCGCCCCCGCGCACCGGGCCGTGGCCCGTCAGGCGGTCCAGCAGAGCCTGGTCGTGCTGAAGAACGACAGGGGCGTCCTGCCGCTCTCGGCCAGCGCGCGGGTGCACGTGTGCGGCGTCCGCGCCGACGACATCGGCGCTCAATGCGGCGGCTGGTCGGTCGGCTGGAACGGCGGGCGCGGCCCCATCACGCCCGGCACCACGATTCGCCAGGGGTTCGAGCAGGTCCTGGGCGCCGGGCGGGTGACTTTCTCGAAGGACGCCGCGGGCGCCGCGGGCGCCGATGTGGTGGTGGCCGTCGTCGGCGAGGATCCCTATGCCGAGGGGACGGGCGATCGCGACCAGCTGGATCTGTCGGCCGACGACCGCGCGCTGGTCGACGCCGCCCAGCGCAGCGGCAAGCCGCTGGTGGTGGTCGTGCTGTCGGGGCGGCCGCTGATCCTGGGCGATCTCATCGACCGCGCGGCCGCGCTGGTGGCCGCCTGGCTGCCGGGAACCGAGGGCGCGGGGATCGCCGACGTGCTCGGCGGCGCGGTCAAGCCAACGGGCAAGCTCCCCTGCAGCTGGCCGCGCGAGATGGCGCAGATCCCGATCAACGTCGGCGACACGCCGTACGCGCCGCTGTTCCCGTACGGGTTCGGTCTCGGCTGGTAGGGTCGCGCGGCCGACCCGGGCCGACCCCGGGAGCCGGGCACGGTGCACGACGCTCGTGCGTTGTGCCCGAGTCGGTCCCCGAGAAGTGGCGGAAAGGCGGACTTTCGCCCCTGGTGCCGGTCTTGCTTCGCCGCCAGCCTACCGACGGGTACGGGCAGACGATCGATGTGGCAGCGAAGTGGATTGTCGAGCGGGAAGAGCCGCGGGCAGACGGAGACCCCGGCGCGCGTCGTCGCGTCGACGCTGGCGTTCACGCTGGTGAGGGTGGTGTCGGGCCTCCTCGATCGCGGCGCCGACGCCGCGGACCGCGGGCTGACCCGGGCGATGGCGGCCGGGCGCCGGATCCTGGGGCGCGGCGGTCCTCGGTCGGGAAGCGGTCGTGGCGTCTAGCCCCGACGAGCCTCGGCGCCAGGACGCGGAGGGGGCCTGGATGGCTCACTACGCCTCCGTCTCGGCGCGCCGGCCTCGCCACACGCGGCCCCGCAGCCGCCGGGTGGTCATCCTGGGGCACAAGGTTCTGGTCCGGACGCTGCTGATGGGCGCCGCCATCGCCGTCGCCGCCGGCGGCGCCTTGCTCGCGGCGCTGCTCGCGACCAGCTGAGACGCGCCGGGCCCTCAGGCCTTGCGGTGCTTGCCGCGCCGATAGATCGTCGAAGGGTCTATCTGGAGGATCTCCGAGGCGCGCGTCTTGTTGCCGCCGACCTTCTCCATCACCCAGGCGATGTACCTCTCCTCGACGACCTGCAGGGGCAACATCTCCGCCGAGACGACGGGGAGATCGGGGGTGTTCCACTCGGCGACCAGGCTGCGCACCTCGGCGACGCCGATCTCGGCGCCGTCGCCGGTGATCAGCCAGCGATCGATGGCGTTCTCGAGCTGGCGGACATTCCCCGGCCAGGCGTAGTTGATCAGCAGCCCGAGCGCCTCCGGCGTGAAGGACCTGGAGGGCACCGTCGGTAGCCGCAGCCGGCTCTTCTGCAGGAAGTGCTCGATCAAGAGCGGGATGTCGTCCTTGCGCTCTCGCAGCGGCGGGATGGCGATGGGGACGACGTTCAACCTGAAGTAGAGATCCTGGCGAAAGCGACCGGCGCGGATCTCGGCGACGACGTCGCGATGCGTGGCGGCGACGATGCGGACGTCGGTCTTGCGCGAGCCGTCGCTGCCGACCGAGCGCACCTCGCCCGTCTCGAGGACGCGCAGCAGCTTGGCCTGGAGGGCAAAGGGCATCTCGCCGATCTCGTCCAGGAACAGGGTGCCGCCGTTGGCCTCGACGAACAGCCCGCGGCGGGTCTGCGTGGCGCCGGTGAACGAGCCGCGGACGTGGCCGAAGAGCTCGCTCTCGAGCAGCGCCTCCGGGACGGCGGCGCAGTTCACGGCGACGAACGGCGCGTCCCTGCGGGGGCCCTCGGCGTGAATGTCGCGGGCGACCAGCTCTTTCCCGGTTCCCGTCTCCCCCAGCACCAGCACCGGCGTCGAAGTGGGGGCCACCCGGCGGATCAGCTCGTTCACCGCCCGCATCGCGCTGGTTCGGCCCACCAGGGAGCCGCCCGGGATCGCCTCCCGCACCGCGCGGCGAAGGGCGACGTTCTCGGTGCGGATCGAGCGCTCTCCGATGGCCCGCTCGAGCAGGACGCGGACGACCTCGAGCTTGAACGGCTTGGTCACGTAGTGGTACGCGCCGCGCTGGATCGCCTCGACCGCGCTCTCGACCGCGCCGAACGCGGTCATGATCACGACCGGTGCCTCGGCGTCGACCTCGTGGATCGCTTGCAGGACGTCCAGCCCGTCGACGCCCTTCATTCGCAGGTCGGTCAGGACGGCGTCGGCCGGCGTCGCCCTGAAGCGCGCGATCCCCGCCTGGCCGCTGTCGGCGGCCTCGGCCTCGAAGTCGTTCCGGCGCAGGTATTCGACGACCGCGTTCGCCATCTCCAGGGCGTCATCGATGACCAGGATCCGCCCCTTGGACTTAGACATTCGGCTCCTTGGCGGCGGCGGGCCAGGACACGCTGACCAGCGTCCCCTCGCCGGGGACGCTGCCGAGGGTGATCTCGCCGCCGTGGTTGCGAACGATGCTGGCGGCGATGGGGAGGCCCAATCCCGTCCCTTCGCCGCGTTTCTTGGTGGTGAAGAACGGATCGAAGACCGCCAGGAGGTGCTCGGGGGCGATCCCGGTGCCGTGGTCCCTCACCTCGATGCGGACGCGCTTCCCGGCCTCGATGGTCTGCGCGGTTATCTCGATCTCGCCGCCCTGGCTCGAGGCGTCGCAGGCGTTGAGCAGCAGGTTGATGAACACCTGTTGAAACTGGTTGGGGTCGGCCGCCAGGGGGGGAAGATCCGGGGCGACGTCGACGGAGACGCGGAGATCCTGCTGGCGGACGCGATGGCCCACCAGGTCCAGCGTGCCCTGCAGCCCGACCACCGGGTTCACACGTCCGAGCTCGACCGGCTGGTTGCGAGAGAAGTCGAGCACCTGCCGAATCGTCGAGGAGATCCGATCGATCTGCTCGATGATGGCCTCCAGGGCGCGCCGGCCCTGCGCCCCCTGGGTGTCTCCCAGCAGCAGCTCGGCGCGCGCCCGGATGATCCCCAGCGGCGTCCCGACCTCGTGCGCGATGCCGGCTGCCAGGACGCCCGTCGTCGCCAGCTTCTCCGCGCTGATGAGCTGGCGCTCGAGAGACCGCAGCGCCTCGGCGCTCCGGAGCCGCTCGGCGAGCGCGGCCGAATAGCGCTGCTGGCGGACGATCAGGGTGCCCACCAGCCCGATGGCCACCAGCAGGCCAGCCGCGGTCAGGATCACCTGCTTGACCAGCCCCCTCTGCCGGGAGTCGAGGTTCCGCGCCGACCGGAGCACCAGGACGCGCCAGACCCCCAGCCCGTCCGATCTCGCCGAAGCCCAGGCCGCCAGCGCCTGCCCGGGCGGGAGCCCCAGCGCGTGCTTCTCGCCCTCGCTGAGCCAGGCGGCGCCGCTGGGCCCGGTCCAGCGCTTCTCTTCCTCGGTGCGCCGGTCGGGCGGTCGGACTCCAAACGCGAGGGAAGTGCCCGAGGTGATCCACTCGGCGCCGCGCGGATCCGTGACCACCAGGCGGGTCTCGGGGAGCGATCTGAAGGCCGACTGGAGCAGCAGCGACCCCTCGACCGAGATCACCACGGTGTCGGCGTCGACCGGGAAACTGTAGAAGTAGAAGGCGCGATTGCCCGGCAGGTTGGCCGGCCCCGTCATCCGGGCGACATGGGGCCCCGCCTGCGCCGCCGCGCAGCTCATCCCGATGAGCGCCTTCGCCGTCGAGGGGACCTCGGCGGGGTCGACCGCCACCAGCACCGGGTCGCAGCTGCCGGCCCGGAGCAGCACCAGGGTCCGGTAGTGGCGGATGACGGTCGCCATCGCGTCGAAGGAAGCCCGGACGGTCCGGGTGCGGTCGTCGTGCTCGGCGGGAGACGCCGCGTGCATGCGCTGCACCAGCGCCTCCACGACCCGGGCGTTCTCGTCGAGATCCCGCAGGCGATCCTCGAGATCGGAGGTCAGATCCCGCACCTCGGCTTCGCGCGCGTTCGCGAACCCCTGTTTCAGGCGATCGCGCTCCTTCTCCAGGCTCCGCAGCGAGAAGGCGAGCACGGTCGCCACCGCGATCACCAGGAGTATGGCGAGGGACGCGCCGCGCATGGGGAGAGATCTAGCCGATAGGCCCGGTGCTCGGGGGTACGAAAGCCTTCAAGGCGCGAGGACGACCGACCCGACCAGCGCCGCGAGCGCGGCCAGACCGAGGGCCAAGGTGATCCGATCGCGGGTCAGGGCCCGTCTCCCGGGGAGCCGCCAGTCGAACTTGCGGCGGGCGGATGAGGTGACCGGCGAACGCTCCATGGTCTGCGACCGGGGTGAACAAGAATCGTGCCCAGGCTCGAGGTCGCCAAGACGGCCACAAGCGAGGAATCACCCCGGCTTCGCCCGGGCAGATCGCCCGAGCACCAGGGCATCCTGCAGTGGTTGCCGATCGGCGTGAGCTCGCGAGACCGGGCCCGAGGCCGTCGGCCGGGAAGGCACGTGCTTTGCTGGCTCAAGCGGGTCATGGCCAAGCTCGAAGCGCGCTTTCATCCGCCCGACCGGCGCTCCGGCACCTACATCGTCGTCGGACATGTCAGCTGGCCGGATCCGCCCGCAGCCTCCGTTCCTCGCGTTCAGCCCGTCCCGTCACTCGCGCTGGCCTCCGCGCCGGCGACCCTGCTGGCGACCCTGCGGCACCTGGTGCGAGCCAAGGCCAGGTCGCTGCGCGAGCTCGAGATGCTGAAGACCGAGTACTGGTCGTTCGTCCGGATCGAAACCATCGCTTCTCCGGCGGTCGAAGGCGGGTAGACGTCACGACGACCACGGTCCCTCCCGCTTCGTCGCTCTTCGAGCCGCGCACCATCACGCTGGTGAAGGTGTTCTCGGCGATCACGGCCAAGGGCCGTGCCGCGATGGGAGACGAGATCACCGCGTGGCTGGCCTTCAACCGGACCGTGAAGGTGATCGACGCCATCGTGGTCGCCTCGTCCGATCGAAAGTTCCACTGCCTCTCGATCGTTGTCTTTTGCGAGGGGGCGGACCTCAGGGCGCCTCTCTCGGCCCCGGATCCCCTCGACCCGAGAAGATGAGCGCGATGACGGCGGTCGGACGGATCCGATAGCACTCGGCGAGGGCCAGGGTTCGCCTCGACAGCTCGTCGGTGCAGGGGGCGAATCGATATCCGTCCTCCTCGCGCGACACCAGGCCGTGGTGGGCCAGCGTCCGCAGCGCCATGTCGGCGGCGTAACGTGAGGACCGTCGTTCGACGCTGACGTCGCGCACGGTCCATCGCCTCGGCGCCGTGTACTGGAGCAGGAACAGGACGTGAAGTGTCTCGACCCTGTCGATCGCGCGGCGAACCAGCTCCGCGACCTCGGGTGGAACGGCTGAGTCCTCGTGACGCAAGCTCGTCCTCTTGCTCAGGCGGCGAAGCCTTCGGGCGTGGCCGTCCGTTCGAGAGCGGCGCGCTCGCGCTCTCCCTGCCGAGATCTACAGCACATCAACGCTCGGGCCGAGCAAACGACAGACCAGTTGCCGGCTCGGTGGGTCGTCGATCGACGGACCAGGCGCGCGCGCGCCGTCCGTCGACGGGCACGACGGGTGAAGCCGGCGCTCGAGGTCGAGCAATCTGCACGGGCGCCATGCATCCTGCCCGAGCCTCTCTCACGTCGGTCGAACTCCGGTGGCGACGTCGAGCGCCGTCCGCCTTGGCACATCTCTTGAGTGCAGGGGGAGCTTCCATCTATTCGCACGACACGGGAGGTAACGTGATCCGCTTCACCTATGCAGCCTGGGCCGTTGTTCCGTTGGTGCTCGTCGCTTGCGGGACGACGCCCGAGGCGTCGTCCACCACCACCGACGGCGGCAGCCATTCGGACGCCACGGACGCGGCTGCGTACAGCTATCCGGCCCCCGACGCTGGAGCGATCACGGCGTTCTCCCTGGCCCCACTCACGCTGGTGCCGCCGTTTTCACCGACGACGTTCGACTACTACGTGCGGTGTCCGGCCGCCCAGAACCCGGTGACGCTCACGACGACCGATGCGCTCGGCAGTCACTCGAGCAGCCTCGTGCTGGTGCCGGACCAGGCGCTGGTCGTCGGCGGAACCTACTCGGTTCGGTGCCTGCCGGCGGACTTCCCGACGATCACCGTGGTCACCCACGCGGACGCCGGCGCGCCCACCTCCGGCTACTACCTGCTCAACAGCTCGACCTATGGGATGGTGCTCGACACCAACGGCACGCCGATCTGGTACACGCGGGGCACCACCGTCGTGAACGTCGATTCGCCCGAACCGAACGTCATCACGGTGTCGCCCAACAACAGCGGCTTCGACGTCCACGCCCTCGCCACGCTGACGACGACCAGCGTGACGGCGGTCGGTTCGCCCACCGACCCGCACGATCTGCGCCTGCTGCCGAACGGGGACTGGCTGCTCTTCACCAACACGATCCTGGCGGACGTCGATCTCACGGGGCTGGCCTCGTTCGGCTCGGGCCAGTCCCTGGCCGACTGCATGGTGCAAGAGCTCGATGCTCAGGAGAACGTCGTCTGGTCCTGGACCGCGAGCGATCACGTCGACCCGGTCCAGGAGTCGCTCGAGCCGGTGTACGCCAACTTCGAGGGGGTGACGGTGGTCGACGCCTTTCACTGCAACAGCATCGACGTCGACGGCGAGGGCAACTTGCTGCTCTCGTTGCGCCACACGAACGCCGTCTTCTACGTCGACCGGGCCAGCGGGGAGATCGAGTGGAAGCTCGGCGGCACGGCCTACAACAAGGACGGGGCCGCCCACATCGCGGTCACCTCGGACCCCGAAGGCACCTTCAGCCTCCAGCACGACGCGCGCTTCACGGCGACCGGTGGGGTGACGCTGTTCGATGACCACGGCGCGACGGCGGGCGTCGCGCGGGGTGTCGAATACGCCATCGACCAGGAGGCCGGGACGGCGTCCGTCGTCTGGGAGTTCCTCGGCCCCTCGCAGAGCGGAGCGCAGGGGAGCTTTCGGCGCTATCCGGACGGCCACAGCGTCATCGGCTGGGGCGCCCTGCAGGGCGACCGGCGCGTGCTGACCGAGGTGGACGGCAGTGGCAACGACGTCCTCGACGTGAGCCTCTCGGGCCAGGTCTCGTATCGCGCGATCAAGGTCCCGCTGACCCAGCTCGACATCGGCTTGCTCCGCCTGACCGCGGCCAGGTGACCGGACCGGGTGACGCTGCGATAGAGTCGCCGCCATGGAGATGGCCTATCGAGAGCGCTGGGAGGCGGGGATCGCGGAGATTCAGCGCGTGCTGGCCGGCTTTGCGATGCAGGAGGAGTGCAAGTGGGGGAAGCCCACCTACACCGTGGACGGGAAGAACGTCGTCATCATCCAGGGGTTCAAGGAGTACCTCGCGCTGGGCTTCTTTCAGGGCGCCTTGCTGAAGGACCCGCGGAAGGTGCTGGTGCAGCTCGGTCAGGTGCACGCGGCGCGGGTGATGAAGTTCGCCAGCGAGAAGGAGGTCCGGGCGAAGGCGGCCACCATCAAGGCCTACGTGCGCGAGGCCATCGCCGTCGAGAAGGCCGGGCTGCGGCTGGAGAAGAAGAAGACCTCCGATTTTCCGGTTCCGGACGAGTTGACGGCGCGGCTCCGAAAGGACCCGCGCTTCAAGCGCGCCTTCGAGGCCCTGACGCCGGGGCGGCAGCGGAGTTACCTCTACCACTTCGCCGCGGCCAAGCAGTCGGCGACGCGGGTGGCGCGGATCGAGAAGGCGGCGCCGGCGATATTCGCGGGCAGAGGGTTCCTGGAGCGGCGCTAGTCTGGCGCTACTGAACGTTCAGAACCACCACCACCCCCCAGACGACCAAGGAGATCGCTGAGGCAGCCAGGAGGGCGAAGATCGTTCTCTTCCGGGTGTCGAGCTCGGAGTTCATGTTGGCGGGGCCCGGTCGGGGCCACCCTCTACATCGGCAGTTCTGGCCATCCTTGAGAGAGCCTCGCTGAGGAGCGCCGCCGACGGACGGCTCAGGGTACGGACGAGATCGTCCGATATGGAAGATGCAATGAGGAACGGGCCGAGCAAGCGCGGGAAACGGACGCTCTACTTCCGCCCCACCATCATCGAGGAGCTGGCCAAGGAGGCGAACCGCCACGACCGGTCCGTCTCGTGGCTCCTGCAACGGGCCTGGAAGCTCGCCCGCCAGGAGATCAAGAGCGTTCCCGCCCGCAGGGCCGGCGCGCCCGCCCCGGCTGACCACGCCCAGACGGCCGAGACCGATTCGGCCACCAATCCCCAGGCGGCCTAGCGCGCTCTCAGCAGCCGATCGCGTAGCGGCTCGCCCGTCCGAGGCAGCGCTGCACCACCCGCACGCCGCCCATCGAGACCAGGACGACGCCCGTCAGCGCGAGGGCGAAGCCGCCGACGCCGAGGTGAATGGGGCGGGCGCTCCCGCGCCGGAGCGCGGCGGCTCCCGCCAGGAGGACGTAGCCGTGCAGGAAGAAGAGGCCGAAGCTGGCGTCCGCGAGGCCGGCGAAGGCCCAGCTCACCGAGGTGTCGTACCGCCGCAGGAGCGCCAGCACCAGGAAGGAGAGCAGGAGCTTGATCGGCAGGTCGAGGTCGAGGACCCCGGCCTCGGTGGAGAAGGGATGTCGGGAGTAGATCGGGCCGGTTCGGCCCTGCAGGACGATCTCGACCACGAAGGCCGCCACGGTGATCGCCAGGAGCGTTCGGCCGTATCGGTCGACGAACGCCAGCATCGCCTCTCGCCGGGTGCTCGCCCACATTCCCGCCAGATAGATCGGCAGAAAGTACGCCGCCGACTGGAACACCAGGCGGTGCTCGCGCGAGCGGTGGAGGAACACCGCCACCAGCAGCGAGGGGATGATCGTCGCCACGAGCCAGCGGCGGCGCTCGAGCACCTGGAGGATCGGCGCCGCCAGGAAGAAGAGGGCGATCATCGGGATGTACCAGAGCGGAAGCGGCATCTGGGCGCCGACCAGGCAGGCACGGAGGGCGACCACGATCGGCGACGCGTGCTCCGCGCCGGCGTAGATCCCGTTCCCGCGCACGTACTGGAGCAGCAACGTGGGAACGGAGACGACGAGGTAGGGGAGGATGACTGTGGCCAGTCGCCGCCGCAGATAGAGGGCGTACCGGAACCGAGGCATGAGGTGCTGGAACAGGAACCCGGAGACGAAGACGAACGGCACCGTCCCGTTGCTGAACAGCGTGCGGAGCGTCCGCTGGAGCGGTGACGGGCCTCTGTCCCATCCGCTGAGCTCGGCGACGTGCGAGGCGATGACGGCGATGATCGAGAGGCCGCGCAGGCTGTGGACGTAGCTGAGGAACCCGGCCCCCTTCGCCTTGCCTTCTGGCTGTCTCGGCGCTGCCGCATTGGGCGTCGCTGTCGCTTCCTTGGCGGGAAGAACCGCCGGATAGGCGATCTCCGCGGGGTGTAGCTGGCCGATAGGGCGATCGGTCATGGGGCCGAATGTATCCTCGAACGTGCTGTTGGTCACGGGGTAGGCGTGGCCAGCGACGTCCACTTTGTGAACCTCCCGTAGGTGCCGCGCGCCCGGGTCGGCCACTAAAATGTCTTGCATAGCAGTTGTTGTCTACTATAAAAGACATAGAGGTGAGGGAAATGGTGGAGGGGCGGGAACCAGTGGCCAGAGTGGGGTGGGGCCGCCCGCGCGAGGGGGCTCGTGCGGGCGGCCGGGGGCTGCCGAGAACGAGCCTGGAGGGAGGGAGACTCAGATAGTGATCGGCGGGCCCGGATCAGCGGGCGCCGGTGTTCGATCCGGCACCTCCTTGGTGAAACCGGGGGGAGGCGTGAAAAGCGAGGCGGGCAGCGGGCCTCGCTTCACCCCCCTGTTCTCCCAGGGCGGAAGGTCGTCGACGCGACCCTTCGATTGGTGCGGGAGGATGGCGACTCGCGTGAGCGGGAAGCCCGGGTAGGAATCGAGCAAGTCGAATATCGTGTCTCCCCGGACGGGCATGGGTTTGATGGAACGGATGTAGACAGCCAGCGCCGCGAAGTCCTCTCTCCGGAAAAGTCCGTCGGACCAGGGGGCGATGCACTCCTCCCTGAAGGGCTCGCCGCCGAGGTTGACCCGGTAAACGTCGCAGGCGATCCCATCGATCGTCCGCTTGGCCGGCGTGCGCTCGAAGGTATAAGAGGGGGCGCCCCCGGCCATGAGGTCGAGCGTCGCTCGCGCTGCCTCGCGCTCTTTGGCCGGAAGTCGTTCCAGCTCCTGGTCGAGGAGCTCGCGCTCGGCGCTCGGGAGCAGGGGCGGGATCGCCGCTTTGAAGAGCTCCACCTCCTTGGGGCCAAGCTCGACGTAGGTCCTGGTGTCTCCGGAGACGTGCAGGACCCGTTGCGCGCGTGCGTCTATGATCACGGCGCTCTCCGAGCCCGCACTCTCGATGCGGAGGCGATCCGAATCCAGGTAGAAGGTCTGGAGCGGGGTATTCCCATCCTGGTGCACGATGGTGAGCCCGCCCCGGGCCGGCGGGGCGCCGACGACAGGGGGGGCCTCGGTGTGGGCGCGACATCCGGCGCCGAGGCTCGCCAGCGCCACCGTCAGCACCAATACCCAGCGCTCGTGAAGGGCGTCAGGGCGTGGGGTGGACCCGGTGCTCTCGCGCATGGCGCGATCTTACGACGCGCGCTCGGTCCGTGGTGCTGACTGGCCTTGCGCTCCGAGCCCGAGGGCGGTCCCGCGCCCGCGTCTTACGGACCGCGCGGGGGCGCTTCGCCGCTTGGTGGCGACTCCGGGGACGTCCGCCGGGCGGCGTGGGAGAGGCCTCCCTTGCGACCTGCTTCGCGCGCCGCCTGGGTGTCCCACTCGTGCGCCGACCCCTTCACGTGGGCGCTCACGCCCCCCTTCCGGCTGATCTCCTTGCGGCGTTCGGGCGTGAGAGCGGCGAACCCGCGCGGCTTCGAGACATTGCTTGCGATGCTGCTCATGGTGCTTCCTTCTGCTTCGTTGACCGGTCGAGATCGCGAGATCCAGGGGGCGTTCGAGCCCTCGGTCATTGCCGTGCGTAGACCGGCTCCGTGCACGCGGGGCGCGCCATGCGCGCTCGCCGGATCACTTTCGTTGTGACACGGCCGTTCGTGTTTGCAAGCGATCGCCAACGATCGACGCCCGGGAAATGTTCGCGCGCCGCCGCCTGTTATTCCCGGAGCGCGGCCCACCGGCGCAGCGTGCGACTGACCTGCGCGAGGCACCCGTCGCCGCGCACGAGCTCGCAGTAGCCGGGGACGGCTCCCACCCAGGCGCCGAGGCGCACGTTCGGAGCGTCCGTCAGGTAGACCGTCGGGAGGCCCATCAGCGCGGGGCCGTCCATGCCGGCCGTGGTGACGCCCACCTGACCGCAGAGGCCGTGCGCGCGGCGCAGGTGCTCGTAGAGCTGCAGCTGCGCCCGCCGTGCGTCGGGGCCCTGAAAGAGGGGGTCCTTCCAGAACAGCGTGCAGTCGATGGCGCCGGCCGGCGGTTCGCCGCCCTGCACGGCATCGCCGACCAGCACGGGCGAGAGGCCCGCCTCGACGGCCCGGCGGGTCAGCTCGACGAGCTCGCGGTGCGTCGTGTTGCGGGCCGGCTGATGGGTGCCGTGTCGAACCCACACCAGCACCGTCTTCTCCGCGGCGAGCCGGCGGTCGATCCAGTCGGCGACGGCGCGCGAGATCGGGGCATCGCCCAGGAACGCGGCGCGAAGCCGGCGCTGGGCGGCGTCCGGATCGGCGCGGAAGGCGGCGGCGACGATCTGGGGGAGATGCTTGTTCGCGCGTGGGCGCGAGCGGTACGGCCGGATGAGAGCGGCGAGGCCGGCGTCGCGCAGGAACCGCTCGGCCTGGGCGGTCTGCGGCTGGTCCGGCTCGATCTGGATCGCGACACCGGCGAGGACGGCCGCGGCCGCGAGGTACCACCCCTCGCCGAACGAGAACCCGGGATCGGTGTGGAATGTGTAGGCATGGTTCCGCTCGTCGACGAGCCGTCGCGCGTCCCTGGCCGCAGCCTGGGCCACACCCGCCGCGCTCCGCGCCGTCGGGGCGTCGAGCAGGAGCGCCAGATGCGCGGCCAGGGCCGCCGACCGCTCGGCGACGCCGACGATCTCCTCGACGCGTTGCCAGCCGTCGTCGCAATCGTCGCGCGTCGGGGCGCGCTGGGCGCCGAGCGACAGCTGTCCGGCGCCGTGGCGCGCGTCGCGGGCCCGCGCGGCGTGGGCCTGCACCAGCGTGGACCGCGCCGCGGCGACCGTCTCGGGGCTGCCGCCGTCGGCCTCCGCGGCAGCGATCGCGCTCTCCGCGAGCGCGATCGCCTGCGCGAGCTCGGCGCGGTGTTGGCCGCGCTCGCCCGGCGCGTGCAACGTCGATGCGCGCGCCAGCGCCCGGCCGAGGACCGCCGCGGCCTCGCGCTCGAGCGACGGCGCGTCGAGGTGCTCCCCCATCGGGGCCGACCTTATCGCACGAACCGGAAGGCGGCCCGTGCCTCGCTCGCGGTCGGACGTCCGGTCGATGTCCGGGCGGGCGTGCTAGGAAGCAAGGGGATGGGCAGAGCCACCATTCGCTTCGGCGCCGCGGTGCGCGCCATCAACGGGGTGGCGATCCTCCAGCTGCCGGCGGCGGCGAGCAGGAAGCTCCCCTCGCGGGGACAGGTGGCCGTGCACGGAACGATCGACGGGCACGCCTTTCAGACGGTCCTCGAGCCCGACGGAGACTTCGGCCACTGGATGAAGGTCGACCGCGGGTTGCGGAAGACCCTCGGGGTGAGCCCCGGTGATACGGTCACCGTCGAGGTCGAGCCGAGCGAGGACTGGCCAGAGCCCGGCGTGCCGCCGGACCTGCGAAGAGCGCTCGCGGACGCGCCGCGGAAGATCCGCGACCTCTGGGAGGCGATCACGCCGATGGCGCGGTGGGAGTGGGTTCGGTGGATCAACGCGACCAAGAACCCGGAGACGCGCCAGCGCCGCGTCGTGGTGAGCCTCTCGAAGATGAGCGCCGGGAAGCGCCGCCCGTGCTGCTTCAACCTCGCCGGGTGCACCGATCCGGAGCTGGCGGCGAACGGCAAGCTCGTCGGTCCGGCGTAGGCGGCGAGCGTGGGGGCGCCGCCTGTCTCCACGCGGCGCCCCCGCTCGGTCGTCACTTCATGTTCATCACGACCAGAAGGATCAGGCCCCCCGCAAAGGCGAGGATGATGGCCAGCGTCTTCCGATCGAGCTTCGTCGCGGGACGCGGTTCACCCGTGTCGCTCATGACAAACCTCCGGCGTCAGTCGGGCGGGTCGTAGGCCCCGTCCCCTCGGCCTCTCGAGCGTCGGAGCGCTCTCAGCGGGGAGGGCCGCGCGAGCTGCGCTCGGGCCAGGAGGGACCGGCGCGCCGGGGCAGCGGCGCAGGAGCTCGGCGGAGGGTGCCCACGGGGGGCCGCGGTGGCTCGAGCACGACCGCGGCGGCCGACGCCCATCCACGAACGAGGCCGTCTCCCCCTCGGCCGAGCTCGTGCCGCGCGATCTCCGGCTCGGAGCGGCCCAGCTGGTGCAGCGCGGGATGGTCGACCTCGACGGCCCCCTCCGGCGCGCCGAAGCCGGCCGCGACGGAGCGCTCGCCCGCGCCGATGCAGAACCACGCCACCAGCGCGGTGAGAAGGGTAGAGAACGAGCGCCGCACGTGTCCGTCGCAGTGTAGCGCACGCGCCGTCGGGAGGACGATCGCCGCGGCGACCGGCACCAAGCTGGTCGGCGCCGACGCGACGTACCTCCACCTGCTTCAAGGCGGGTGCTGCCGGTCGACGCTGCTCGAGATCATCAAGTAGCCGGACGACCGCCAGGGGGCCGGCGTCGCGGTCCCTCAGCTTTCTGAAAGGCCGCCCCGGTCAGCCCCGGCGACTTGGGCGTCGTCCTGTGGTCCAATAGTTGCTGGCCCTGGTCCCATGCGTAGATTCACCCTCGTCGCCCCAGCCCGAGCGCTTCGTCTGACCGCGGTCGGCGCGGCGCTTTCGTTCGTGCTCTTCGGGGCGACAGTTCTAGCCGCCGATGGGGGAGCGGGCCGCGACGCCGCCGCCCTGCCAGCCGACGCCAGGCCGTCCCCCGAGGACGGCGACTCGGGGATGCTACCTTGCAACGTCGGCGGGCGCGCCACGGGCCCGGGTGGATTCGGGGTCTGCCTGGTCGCGATCGGGCTGGGCGTGGCGCGGAGGCGCGGTCGGCGCCGGATCTCGCGACGCTGAGAGCTCTCCGCGCGCCGGCCTCCCGGCGCGCTTCGAATCATGCCCAGCAACCCGGATTTCCGCCCCGCGAAGACCAAGCCAGACGGTGGGTCGGGGCTGCTGATCGCGATCGGTATTTTGGTCGGCATGGGCGTCGTCATCAAGGAGACGATGGCGCATGGCCCGGCGTTCCTCGCCGGCGCGGTCCTGTCGTGGTTCGGGCTGTTCGCTGGAGGTCTCTATCTCGCCTCCCGGCACCGGCGGCGCAGCGTCGAGGGTGTGCCGCTGGCGTCGATCGCCACGCTGCCCGAGGGGCTGGCCAAGGTTCGCGGCCGGATCGTGGCCGGGGGCGAGGGGCTGGTGGTCTCGCCGTGTCGGGGTGACTCGGCGGTGTGGGCCGAGATCACCACCACCACGCCCAGCGGCGAGGACAGCGACGACGTCGTCGAGACGGCGTCGCGCGATTTCTTCGTCGAAGACGAGAGCGGCGCCCGCGCCTCCATCGCGTCCGAGGGCGCCGACGTCATCTCGGAGGCGGAGCGAATCCAGTTCGCCGAGTTCTCGCCGTCCTTGGTCGAATACCTGTCGTCGCGCCCGGCGATCTTGTCCGGGCGCGAATACGTGAGCGAGCGGCTGCTGCGGCCGGGCGACGTCGTCGTCGTGGTCGGCGAGGCGCGCCGTCGGGGCGGCGAGGTCCGGTTCGACCGCCCGCGGATCGCGCAGGACGACACCTTCGCGGATTCGCCCAAGAACGAACGGGTGATGCGGCGGATCGCCGCGGCCTTTCTGCTCCCCGGGCTGGCGCTGCTGCTCTGGTCGATCGCCAGCTGAGCGTCAGGCGCACGCCGCCGGTCCGGGCAGAAATCTGAGCCTCCGGCAGGTCGTCGTGTATCCCCTCGTGCATGACGAAGAATGCCTGCTGGTCTTTGAGGTGGCTGGCGAGCGCGGCCCTGGCGCTCGGTTGTGCCAATCCGGCGCCCGCGAAGACCGGCCCGATGGGCAGCGTGGCCGGGTCGACGGCCGGCGCCGGCGTCGTGTCGTCTGGGCAGGGGGGAAGCGGCGGTCGGGGTGACGCGACGGGCGGCGGCGGTCAGGTCGGCGTCGGCGGTGCCGGCGGCGGCGCGGCCGGTGGTGCTGGCGCGATCGGCGGTGGTGCAGGGGGGCACGGCGGTGCGACGGGCGGGACCGGGGCCGCTGGCAGCGGCGGCGCGACAGGCCATGGTGGCGCGACGGGGGCGGGCGGCGCGGGCCCGGTGGCGGTGGGGCCGTGCGACATCCTCGCGGCGGCGGGCACGCCGTGCGTCGCGGCGCACAGCACGACGCGCGCGCTGTTCGGTTCGTACGCGGGCAAGCTGTATCGGGTTCAGCGCGCGTCGGACGGGGCGGCCACCGATGTCCGGACCCTCGCGACGGGCGGGTACGCCGACGCCGCCGGCCAGGACGCCTTCTGCGCCGGGACCAGCTGCGCGCTGACGGCGCTCTACGACCAGTCGCCGATGGCGAACGATCTCGGGGTCTCGCCGGCCGGGGGGAATGGGGGACCGGACGTCGCGGCCGATGCGGGCGCGCTGCCCGCCCTGGCCGGCGGCCACAAGGTCTACGGCGTCTACGTCGTTCCCGGGGTCGGCTACCGGAACCTGGCCGCCAAGGGGACCGCCCGCCGCGGACAGGCCGAAGGGATGTACATGGTGACCGGCGGAAAGCACGTCAACGACGGGTGCTGCTTCGACTACGGCAACACCGAGCAGCCGCTGGCGAACGACACCGGAAACGGCCACATGGACGCCGTGTACTTCGGCCTTCGCTGCGAGCACCCGCCCTGCGCGGGCGCCGGACCGTGGATCGCGGCCGATCTGGAGAACGGGCTCTTCCAGGGGAACGGCTCGAACACCGGCGACGCCACCGTCGGCTTCGATCTGGTCACGGCCATGCTCAAGAACGACGGGCAGGCGACCTTTTCCCTGCGGACCGCAAACGCGCAGGCCGGCGGTCTGACGACCCAGTACGACGGAACCTTGCCGACCGGAACTTTCCACGGCTACATCCCGATGTCGCAGGAGGGCGGCATCGTGCTCGGCGTCGGCGGCGACAACAGCCAGGGGAGCGCCGGCGACTTCTACGAAGGCGTCATGACGATCGGTACCCCGTCCGATGCGGCGCAGGCCGCGGTGCAGGCCAACATCGTCGCCGTCGGCTACGCCGTCCCGACCCGCACCGCCGTGGCGCCGACCTCCGAATCGACGCCCCAGAGCTGGAGGTACACGACGGCCGCCCCGCCCGCGACCTGGACGGCCGCGGGCTTCGACGACGGCGCATGGGCGACCGGCGACGGCGGGTTCGGGACCGCCGGGACGCCGGGCGCCGTCATCGGCACGACCTGGAGCACGTCGGACATCTGGCTGCGGCGCCGGTTCGAGGCCGGAGCGCTGACCCCGGCGCAGGTGGGGAACCTCCTCCTTCGCCTGCACCACGACGAGGGGGCCGAGGTGTACGTCAACGGCGTCGCGGCCGCCGCCGTCACGGGCTACACGACCAGCTACCGGTTCGTCCCGATGGCCCCGGCCGCCCGGAAGGCCCTGGTCGTCGGCGGCGCGAACGTGCTGGCGGTCCACTGCCACCAGACGGTCGGTGGCCAGTACATCGACGCCGGCGTCTTCTACTCCAGCTTCTGAAACCAGGGCGCCCCACGCTCAGGGCGCTACGACGCCTCCACGACGCTCTCGTGGGCCAACCCCTGCGCGAGCTCCGCCGCCAGGTCGACCGCATCATCTCGACGCGGGTAGTCGCCGCAGGCGTGTGCCGCGGAGGCGATCCAGCAGAGCAGGGCGACAGAGTCCTCGAGCTCTCCGACCTCGTGCGGGAGAAAGGGCAGGTCAGGTACGGAACCCATGCGTAGTTAGTTACCGATCCTCGATCATTCTTCGCAGCCATTCCCGCGGAGCCAGGTCGAACGTCCCCGAAGAGATCCTTCGCCTCCGGGAGCGAAATCGCTAACATCGTGGTGGCTGGCGAACCATGTGGTCCTATGCGCTGGCGCGAGAGGCCGTCCGCAGCATCCTTCGTCACCGGCTGCGGAGCGGCCTCGCGACGCTGGGGATCGCCATCGGGATCGCGGCCGTGGTCCTGGTCGTCGCGATCGGACAGGCGGGAAAAGACCGCGCTGAAGACGCGCTGCGGACGTTCGGCGACAACCTGGTGTGGGTCGAGGCGGGCTCGCGGAACATCGCGGGCGTGCGCACGGGGACCCACGGGACGACGTCGCTGACGATCGAGGACGCGGAGGCGATGGGCCGCGAGATCCGTCTCATCAAGCGAATCTCGCCGCAGATCGACGGGACGGTGCAGCTCATCCGGGGCGACCGGAACTGGACGACGCGGTTCCGCGGCGAATCACCCGCCTACCTGGCGATCAAGAGGTGGAGGGTCGCGCGCGGCTCTGGCTTCACCGAGGACGACGTCGAGCAGTCGGCGAGCAAGATCGTCATCGGGGAGACCGTCCGCCAGCAGCTCTTCGGGACCGACGATCCGGTGGGCGGAATCATTCGCGCCTCGGGGCAGCTGTTCGAGGTGGTGGGCCTCCTCGAACCGAAAGGCCAGTCGGCGGACGGCCGCGATCAGGACGACTGGATCTTCCTGCCCTACACGACGGCCCACCACAAGCTGCGCGGGAAGGGGCCGATGTGGCTCGACGACGTGTTGTGTTCCGCGGTGTCGCCGGAGGCGGTGGGGCCCGCCATCGAGCAGATCGTCGCGCTGATGCGCCAGCGCCATCACATCGGCGCCGGCCAGGAGGACGACTTCAACATTCGAAAGCCCGACGAGGCCATCAAGGCCCAGGTGAGCGCCAGCGACTCCCTGGCGTCGTTGCTCCTGTGCGTCGGGCTCATCTCGCTGCTGGTGGGGGGGATCGGGATCATGAACGTCATGCTCGCTTCGGTGACCCAGCGGACCCGGGAGATCGGGATTCGCATGGCCGTCGGCGCCACCAGCTTCTCCATCGAGCTGCAGTTCTTGGCCGAGGCGATGACGCTCGGACTGGCGGGCGGAATGGCCGGGATCGCGGCCAGCTGGATCGGCGCTGCGGGGGCCGGCCGGATGCTCGAGTGGCCCGTCTCGATCTCGCTTCGCGCGGTCGCGGTCGCCATCGTCGCGTCGATCGCCGCCGGCCTCGGTTCGGGGCTCTACCCGGCGTGGCGCGCGGCGCGGCTGGACCCGATCGAGGCGCTACGGCACGAGTGAGTCCCCGGGGCCGAGCGGAGCCGCGGGTGCGGCCTCCCGACTCTGCTTCCCGGCCGCGACGAGCCCGGCGTGGGCGCTGTTGCGGACGCGCTCGGCGGGATCATCGAGCGCGCCTTCGAAGCGCTGGCGGGCGGCGCCGAGCTCGCCGGACCGCACGAGCAGCCAGCCGAGGATGACCGAGGCTTCGCCCCGGCGATCGGAGTCGGGGTAGCGAGCCAGAAAGTCCGTGAGCACCCGATGCGCGACCGCGAACCGCCCTGCGCGGTCCAGGGCCACGCCCTGCCAGAACAGGGCGTCCTCGGCCAGCGTGTCGTGCTGGCCCGAGGTGGCGCGCGCGAACCACTCTGCGGCCGTGTTGAAGTCTCCGGTGCGCAGCGAGCTCCATCCGCGCGCGAACGCGACCTCCGCCGCGTCGCCACCGTCGAGAGCTCCCGCCGGCTTGTGAGCCCCGAGGGCGAGCCGGCGTGCATGACTGGCCGGGACCGGGCGATCCGGGAGCGCGGGCACGGCGACGGCCGAGAGCGGCGCCAGCTGCGACGGGGCGGGCGGGAGCGGAGGAGGCAAGGTTACGCGCGGGGCGCGCGCGGCGGCGATGGCTCCTGTCGGCGGTTGCGGCGGAGGGGACCGGCGATGCGAGGCGCCGATGCGCCAGGCGGCCGCGGCGGCTCCCGCGCAGGCCACGACGGCCGCCCCGATGAGGAGCAGCCGGCGCCGTCTCCGGACGGCGAGCGCCCGCACGCGCGCCCCGCTTCGCAGTCCCCGGACCGTCGACAGAAAGGCGGTGCGCATCTCCTCCTGCCGTTCTTCCGTGAGCGGCGGCTCGGGCAGGCTGCGGGCCAGGGCCAGGAGCTCCTCGTCGCCGAGGGCAGCCCGTCCGCGTGAAGGCGTGGCGCTCACGGCTGCCCCTCCTCGACCAGCGCGCGAAGCGCCAGCCGGGCCTCGTGGACCCGGCGATAGAGAGTCCCCTGCGGAATGGAGAGGACGGCCGCCGCCTCTCGTCCCGGAATCCCCTCGAGGTCACACATGACCAGGCTGACCCGCAGGTCGTGGGGTAGGGCGGAGAGCGCCTCCCGCATCCGGTGGACGAGCTGCTGCTGCTCGACGGACTCGTCGGGGCGGCCGGCCGGGACGGGCGGGAGCTTGGCCAGGCGCTCGAACGCGGATTTTCGGCGAGCCTTGTCCCGCAGGTGACGGCGCGTGACGTTCGAAGCGATGGCGAAGACCCAGGTCCGCACCGAGGCCGTCCCGCGATAGCGCGGCGCCGAGCGGTGAACGGCGACGAACGTCGCTTGCACCAGGTCTTCGAGCTCGGCGACGGGCTCGCCGGTCATCCGCGACAAGAAGCGCCACAGGTGCGGCGTCAGCCGATCGTAGAGGCCACCGAGCGCCGCGCTGTCGCCGAGCGCGCAAGCTGCCAGCAGCGCTTCGTCCGACATCTCCGTCGGCAGTCCTTCGACGCGTCGAAGGGCGATCAATTTGCCGCCGGCGTCCTTCCGAGGCTTGGCGTTCATGGGGCTCCGTAGCGCAGACCGAGCGAGACGACGCCGAACGCGAGGGGCTGGCCCGGCAGCTGGGTCCCTTCTACGACGAACGGGTGGTGGTGGGCGAAGATCGACGAGGTCGCGCCCAGGCCGGCTTCCAGCGCCCAGCGCCCGGCGATCCGGTAGGAGGCGGCGAGGTGCGCGCCGGCCACGACCTGCCCCTGATCGAAGTCGGTGTTGTCGGAAGACCCCGGGTTGACCGCGAAATCGCCCATGTGCACCCACCCGAGCCCCAGCTCGACGCCGGGGCGCAGGGTCAGACGGCGACGGGTCCAGGGGACGTCGACCGCGACGGCGATCTCGCCGGTCGTGCGGTGATGAATCGCGTTCCCCGACTCCTCGTCGGGCTCGAGATCGTTCCAGAAACGGATGTTCGTCCCCACGCAGGTCGGTCCGAGCACGACGCAACCCGAGATGGCCACGCCCGCCCAGCTGGAGCCGTCCGAACCCGTCGCCAGCTCGGTCGCGAAGGACAGCGAAAGACCCCGCTCCGGCGCGCTCTCTGCGGGTGGGGTGGCGGTCACGAGGGTTGCGGCGCGTGATGCGGGCGGCAAGACGGGCGGGGTCTTGGCTTCGAGGGGGGCCTCGCCCGGAAGGTCGGGCGATTCCGCCTCGGGCAAGAGCGGGAGGAGCGCGTCCGAGCCCGGCGTCGCCTCCACGACCGCCACCGCCGCGTCGAGATCGGCGACCCTTCGATGTATCAGGCGTCCGTAGGGATCGGTGATCGTCAGCTCGAGCGCGCCTTGCGCCGCCCGTACCTGAACCGTCTCCAGCGTGCAGCCGGGGTCCGGGCTGGTCCCGATGCCCGCCTTGGAGAGGCCGTCGGCGAGCTTGGTTCGAGCGGGCTCATCACCCTCGACGACGACCCGGAGGGGACAGTCACGCGCCCAGGCGGCCGCTCGTGGGCCGAGCGTCCAGCAAACGGCGAGGATCGGCGCGAGGATCGGCGCGATCCTCGCGAGAGCCGTCAGCCGGCGCGTCCTCCACCGCATGGCAGTCGTTAGTATCCGGCACGGGCGCCATCCTTCGCGCGAAACGTGAAGAAGGTCCGTCGCGCCGTGACGTAGAGCACCGAGGGGCCTGACCAGGCGATCGTGGTGAAGATTGGCTTCGCATCGGGCACTCACCTACCCGATGGGGAAATGGCTCGTTGCGCTGATCCTGCTGGGGCTTGTCCCGGCGGAGGCGAGGGGCGACGAGGCGCTGATCGTCTCCGACGGTTGGCGCGTCCGCCCCCCGGGGCCCCTCACGGTCGACGGGGGGCTCCTCCTGGCGTTGCCCACCGCGCTCGGAACGGGGCTCTCCTCGGGGGTGGGGCTGGGCGTGACGCGGGGCCGCCTCCTGGCGTGGGAGGCGCGCGCCTCCTGGTCGTCGGCCACCGAGACGTCGATCCCCTGGACCGTCACTCAGGACGACGTGAGGCTGCGGGGTGGGGTGGCGCTCCAGCACGACCTCGGCCGGGCGCGCGTCAGCGTGCGGCTGGGGCTGGGGCCGACCATCGTCCACGAGTCGCGCTCGCGAAACGAGGGTGCGCGCGCCGGGGTGACCGGGGCCGCGCTCGAGAGCTCCTCGACCGAGGTCTTCGCGGCGGGCGAGGTCGAGGCCGTGGTCGCGCTTCACATCTTCGGACCGTGGCTGCTGGTGATGAACGGAGGTCCTGGCCTGGCGATCGATTCGTCGGGGAGTGGGCACGGCGGCTGGCTGAGCCAGATCGGGGTCGGATGGCAGCCGTGAACCGCCGCCTCGCGCTGGCCGTTCCGGCGCTGGTGGCCGCCGGCTGCGGAAACCTGCAGGGGCTCGGAGGACCGTCGAGCCCGCTCGTCACGTTCCAGGTCGAGGGGACGGACCAGGCGGGGGTGGTCGGCCCCGCCGCCTCGTTGAGGATGGCGATCGTCTGGGGGGCGCAGTGGCAGCCCGAGCCGTTCTGCATCCTGCCGCCCGAATCGAGCGACGCGGCGGCGGTGATCGCGGCCGGCTGCCGCGATCCGTTCGGCTTCGTTCCGGCGCGCGCGGCCGAGAACGTCGCGGTGATCCCGGGGACCCCGGCGAGCTTGTCGCTCGACAACCTCCCCGCGTCCGACCTGCTGGTCGGCGATCTCAGCTCGCGCATCGCCTACGCCAGCATGGTGCTCTTCGACGATCGGGACGGCTCCGGGACGCTGGACCTCTCGGCGCCGCACCCGACCGCCTTCGGCGGCGACGGCGGCGGTGATCGAAAGGACACCGTCGATTCGGCCGACGTCATCTACGGCGCCAGCTTCCTCACGATGACGGCGCCCGACGTGCGCGTCTCCTACCTCGAAGGGGCGTTCACCGAGAACGCGTTCTATCCGCGTCACCTGTGCGCTTCGCCGGCGCAGCACTTCCAGGTCCTGAGCGCGGGCGGCTTCACGGAGGCGGCCGGCTTCGCGGCGGCCGCGATGGGGATGCTGCCGGCCGAGGACCCGAGCACCTGCGGCGACCAGGACCCGGACGCGACGGTGATCAGCGTGGCCGCGCAGGCGCCCCCCGGCGCCGACGAGGTCTCCTGCCTCGAGCAGACGCTCGACGGTTCGGTCCGCTATCACCAGCCGCCTGCCGACGCGCCCGACTTCACGGGCCGGGTCACGGCCTGCGCGCACCTGCCGTCCTTCCAGGCCGGGACCGAGCCGAACCTGATCCAGCTGGTCGTCTCGGGGATGGCCTCGGATCACTGCAAGGGGCTGACGCACTACACGCTGCGGGGCTGCCGCGAGGACGTCGCCTGCGCCGTCCCCGACTGGGACTACACCGCAAATCCGCCCGCTTGGTGGCCGTGCCCGACCAGTTGAGACAGGCGGCCTCCTCGATGGTCCTGGTGCTGGCGCTGGTGGCGCCGGCGGTGGCGCGCGCGCAGTCGCCGGTGCCGCCGCTGCCGCCGCCGGTCACCCCCGAGGCGGTGCCTGCCGCGACGGCGGCCGTCCAGCCGCCCGCGCCGTCACTGCCACCGCCGGTGGTCCCCGAGGCGGCCCCCGCGGCGACCGCCGCCGCGGGGCCGAGCGCCGACGACGCTGAAGGAGAGCCGAAGCTCTCATTGCCGACGGTCGCCGACCGCGAGGCCTGGCTGCGGAGCGGGTTCCGGATGGGCCTCGGGATCTCGTACGGCGAGCTGGTGGGGCTGGGCGGGGCGCCGAGCGGGCGGCTCCTGGGGTTCCTGGTTCGGCTCGGCGTCCGTCTGGATCACGACTGGTCGCTGGTGGCGTCGCTCCAGTACGCGCGCGCCACCTCGGTCGCGGGGCTCGACGGGCTCCGCTACTCGGGGACGATCGATCCGACCTGGCACGCGACACGGCACCTCTCGCTGGCCGTCGGCCTGGGGTTCGGCGGGATCGTCGAGGGGAGCACGAACCGCCCCGACATCAACCCGATGGCCAGCACGCTCGCCGGCCCGTACACGTTCCCGACGGCGAACCCGCCGCTGCCCACCTGCAGCGGCGTCGGCGTGTCGGCGCTGGCGCGGGCAGAGTGGACCATCATCCTCGGCCCTCGCTCGGCGACCGGCTTCGCGCTGGAGGCGATCGGCCAGTGGACGGGCTGCGAGGATGACAGCGGCATCCCGAACCCCGACGCCGGAAACACGATCGTTCGCCGCCAGTGGTGGCCGCAGGCGGGGGGGACCGCCGTGTGGGGGCTCACGTGGCGCTGACGGCGCCGCTGCTGGTGGCGTCGCTGGTCGCGCCGTGGCTGGCGATCGCGCCGGCTGCGCTCGACGGGGGCGCGGCGGACGCCGGGAGTCCGACCGTGGCGGCCGACGCCGGCGCTGTCGGCGACGCGGGCGTCGGGCGCGACGCGGCCCCGGCCGACGCCGCGCCGAGCTTCGAGCCGCCGCACGCGTTGAGCGGTACGGAGGTGGCGTATCCCGCCAACGCGCCGGTGCGGACCACGCCGGTGGTCGTGACGGTGAAGCTGCTCGTCGACCCGGCCGGCGCCGTGCAGAAGGTCGCGCTCCAGACGACGCCCCAGCCGGTCTTCGACGAGGCGGTGATCGCGGCGGCCCAGGCCTTCCGGTTCGCCCCGGCCCGCTACGGCGGCACGCCCGTCCCGGTGGAGATCACCTTCACGCACACCTTCCTGCCGCCGCCGCCGCCGCCCGTGCGGCCCCCGTCGGACAAGGGGCCCGAGCGGACCGCCGTGCTGCGCGGAAAGCTGGTCGAGCTCGGGACGCGCGCGCCGGTCACCGACGCGACGGTGACGGCGCTGGTGGGCGACCAGCGCTACGCCGTCGACGCTGATCGACACGGTCGGTTCCGGCTGCCGCTGCCGCCCGGCCGGGCGCGGGTCTCCGTCTACGCCCCCAACCACAATCCCTTCGTCCAGGAGGAGACGCTGGCCCGGTCGCAGGAGCTGGCCGTCACCTACCTGGTCGAACGGGACCGCTACGATCCGTACGAGATCGTGGTGGTCGGCGATCAGCAGCGCCGCGAGGAGGTCTCGCGCATCACGCTGCGCGGGCCGGAGCTGCGGCAGATCCCGGGGACCTTCGGCGATCCGTTCCGGGTCATCCAGACGCTGCCGGGCGTCGCCTCCGTCGTGTCGCTGCTGCCGTTCCCGGTCGTGCGCGGGGCGAGCCCCGCCTCCACCGGGTTCCTGCTCGACGGGACCACGATCCCGCTCCTCTACCACCTGCTGGTCGGGACCAGCGTCATTCACCCGGAGTTCATCGACGAGATCCAGTTCTATCCCGGCGGCGCGCCGGCGCCGTACGGCCAGTACACCGGCGGGATCATCGACGGGCGCACGGCGCGCGCGCGGCCCGACGAGCACCTGCTCGACTTCGACATCAACCTGCTGCAGGCCGGCGCCTTCGCGCGCGAGCCGCTGAAGCCGCTCGACGCCACCTTCACCGTGGCGGCGCGCTACGGCTACCCGGGGTTCCTGCTGGGGCTGGCGACGAACCAGCTCTCGCTCTCCTACTGGGACTACCAGCTGAGGCTGGACGGCGGCAACGCCAACAACGGGTGGACCGTCTTCGCCTACGGCGCGAACGACGAGCTGGACACGCGCGCCGCGACGGCCACGCCCGGGACGCCGGCTCCCCCGCTGACGCCGGAGCTGGTGCTGACGTTCCATCGCCTGGACCTGCGCGAGCACCGCACGCAAGGGCCGTTCGACGAGACGTTCCGCCTGGTGCTGGGCTACGACCACACGCTGAGCAACGGCACCGACTTCAGCGTCTGGCTGGCCGAGCCGTCGGTGACCGCCCGCTGGGTGCAGGGCCCGCGGCTGACGGTCGACGCCGGCGTGCAGGGCTCGCTGCACGACATCAACCAGGGCTCGGCGGCGATGGCGGCGGCCGGCTCGCTGGCGGCCATCACGGCCCAGCTCAACAAGTACACCGTCGGATCGGCCTGGCTGGAGGCGATCTGGCGGCCGACGCCGCGCGCGCTCATCCGGCCCGGCCTCCGCGCCGACACGTACGGCGACGGGACGACCACCGCCTCGTCGGCCGATCCGCGCCTGACCGTCCGCTATCGCCTCTTCGATCGCGATCTGGCCGACGTCCCGCCCGGCAGCGACGACAGCGCCGTCTGGCTGAAGGGGAGCGCCGGGATCTACCACCAGCCGCCGCGCTTCGTGCTGCCGCTCCCCGGGCTCGATCTGCTCCCGCTCAAGTACGGGCTGCTGCAGTCGTACCAGACCAGCCTGGGCGCCGAGGTGCCGCTCGAGAGGCACTTCCAGTTCTCGGTCGAGGGGTTCTTCAACTACATGGACCCCACCATCTTCGACCTGTCGGTGAACAGCACGATGGTGGGGACCCCGGGGAACCAGACGCTGTTCCCGGCGACCATCCCCACCTCTCCGATGGACCTGCAGATGTTCATCGACCGCCTGACCCAGCCCGAGACCGGGCGGGCCTACGGGGTCGAATTCATGCTGCGGCGGCAGTCCAAGTCGGGCGTGTTCGGGTGGATCTCGTACACGCTGTCACGCTCCGAGCGGCTGCAGGGGTCGCAGTGGATCCCGTACGACTTCGATCGCCTCCAGCTCTTCAACTTCGTCGCCGGCCTGCCGCTGGCGAGAAACTGGGACCTGGGCCTGCGCGGGCAGTACGAGAGCGGGCGGCCGACCACGCTCCCCGACCCCGCGCCGGGGGTGAGCGGCTACAACCTGGGGCGCAACGACGGCTACTGGCGCTTCGACCTCCGGGTCGACAAGCGCGCCGTCTACCGGCGGTGGCTCCTCGATTTCTACGTCGACATCACGAACGTCGCTCTGCTCCCCGAGGAGGTCACCCCGGGGACCGTCATTCGATATGTCCTGCCCACCGTCGGATTGAGGGGCAGGCTCTGACCACGGAGAAGCCATGAACAACGGAAGCGCCATCGGAGCCCACCTGCTCGACCTGATGCTGAGGGCAGGGTCGAGCTGGATCCTTTACCTCCTGCTCCTCCTCAGCCTGGCGGCGGTGGCCGTCATGCTCGACCGGATCTGGTTCTTCCTGCAGGAGCGCGCGCCGCAGGCGGCGCTGTCCGCGGCGCTGGGTCGCCTGCGCAAGGAGGGGGCGAGCGCGGCGCTCGCCAAGCTGGAGGGGGCGCGCTCGATGGAGGCCGCGGTGGCCCGCGCCTGCCTCTCGCACGCGTCCGACGGCGTGGCGGCCGTCGAGGAGCGCAAGGCGGGGGCGATCGAGGAGGAGCGGGTCCGCTACGAGCGCCGGCTGGCGTTCCTCGGGACGCTGGGGAACAACGCCCCGTTCGTGGGGCTGTTCGGCACCGTGCTGGGCATCATCCGCGCCTTCCACGATCTGGCCGGCAGCTCGATGCAGGGGACCCAGGCGGTGATGGCCGGGATCGCGGAGGCCCTGGTCGCGACCGGCGTCGGTCTGATCGTGGCCTTGCCCGCCGTCGCCGCCTACAACATCTTCACGCGACGGGTAGAGCGCTCGGTCTCGGCCTCCGAGGTGCTGGCCCACGAGATCCTGGCGGTGCTGAAGACCGCGCGCGCCGAGGCGCCGGCGTTCGGGGAGGGGACCTGATGGCGTCGGCCACGCGCAAGCGCGGCATCATCACGGACATCAACGTGACACCGCTGGTGGACATCATGCTGGTGCTCCTCATCATCTTCATGCTGACGGCGAACCTGATCGCCAAGCAGGCGATCGAGGTCGAGCTGCCCCGCGCCAGCCAGAGCACCACGCTCAACCCGACCACGCTGGCGATCACGCTGACCCGGGACGGTTCGCTCTACCTCAACGGTCGCCCGGCGATGCCCGCCGATCTGCGCGAGGCGGTGCGGGCGGCCGTGGCCAAGGATCCGAAGACGCAGGCGATCATCTCGGGCGACAAGTCGGTGTCGCACGGCCGGGTCGTCTGGGTCCTCGACACGGTGAAGGCCCTCGGTGTCGCCTCGTTCGCGATCCAGATCGATCCGACCGCGTTGACGCCGCCCGGAGCGCCCTGACCGTGGACCGGCGGCTGGCCATCTGCGCCGGGCTCTCCATCGTCGGACACCTGGCGCTGGCCCGGGGCCTCGGGCATTTGCCGAGGCACGTCGAACCGCCGGTCGTGCGCACCGTCTCCTTGCGGGTCGTGTCACCGCCGCCGCTCGAGCCCCCGCCCGAGCCGGCGCTCGCGCCGCCGACGCCGGCACCGAAGGCGATTCCGCACGAGCGGGCGCGGGCGCGGACCGCGCCGCGTCCGACGGAAGCCCCGCCGCCCGACGCACCCGTCCCGGAACATCAGGCGGTCACCGGCCCCGGCCCCGCGACGCCGGTCTTTGGCGTCACCATGGAGTCGACCTCCCAGGCGGGAGCGGGACCGGCGATGCCGATCGGAAAGACGGGCGGCGCGTTCGGCCCGGAGGCCGAGGTGAAGAAGGGACCTCAGGAGCCACCTCCTCCCGTGCCGGCCTACGAGGTCACGACCATGCCGCTGCCGCAGGGGCGCTGTGTCGGAAAGTACACCGACGAGGCCAAGAGCGCCGCCGTGGAGGGGACGGTGATCCTGGACCTCATCGTCAGCGAGACGGGCCGGGTGCGCGACGTGCAGGTCGTCAGCGGGCTCGGGCACGGC
>Ga0070734_10000814_pt1 | contig 55000 bp, 46 predicted proteins | sample Coa_R1_8_FD_66444 | JGI IMG/M metagenome (GOLD analysis project Ga0070734, IMG submission 66444) | Surface soil microbial communities from Centralia Pennsylvania, which are recovering from an underground coalmine fire - Coalmine... | ecosystem: Environmental > Terrestrial > Soil > Unclassified ...
AGGAAGTAGAGGCGCGACATGTAGAACGCCGTCCCCAGCGCCGCGGCGCCGAGCACGATGCCGGCCGCCTGCCCCACCCAGGCCCAGTCCCCGAGGTACTCGGTCGCCATCGCGCCGGCGATGATCGAGTCCTTGGAGAAGAAGCCGGAGAACGGGACCACGCCGCAGATGGCCATCCAGCAGACGAAGAAGACCACGTGCGTGTAGGGGAGCTTCTTGCGCAGCCCGCCCATCTGGGTGATGTCGCCCGAGCCGCTCATGGCGTGCATCACCGAGCCGGCGCAGAGGAACAGCCCCGCCTTGAAGAAGGCGTGGGTGAAGAGGTGGAAGATACCCGCCTCGAAGTTGCCGGTGCCGACGCCGACGAACATGAAGCCCAGCTGGCTCACCGTCGAGTAGGCCAGGACCTTCTTGAAGTCGTTCTGGGCGAACCCGATGACCGCCGCGAACAGCGCGGTCAGCGCCCCGATGGCGGTCACGATCGCCATGGCGGCCGGCGCCAGCAGGTAGACCGCGTGCATGCGGGCGACCATGTAGACGCCCGCGGTGACCATGGTGGCGGCGTGGATGAGCGCCGAAACCGGCGTCGGGCCGGCCATGGCGTCCGGGAGCCAGACGTAGAGCGGGATCTGCGCCGACTTGCCGGTGGCGCCCACGAACAGGAACAGCGCGGCCCAGAAGGCGACCGTCGAGCCCCACAGGGGGTGCAGGAGAGCGGTGCCGCGCGCCGCCGCGGTGATCTCCGGGAAGTTCAGCGTCCCGCCGTACTGATAGATGAGGAACATCCCGATCAGGAACCCGAAGTCCCCGATGCGGTTGGTGATGAACGCCTTCTTGCCGGCGTCGGCGTTCGGCGTCTCCTTGTACCAGAAGCCGATCAGCAGGTAGCTGCAGAGGCCGACGCCCTCCCACCCGATGAACATCACCGGCAGGCTGTCGCCCAGGACCAGCACCAGCATCGACCCGCAGAAGAGGTTCAGGTAGGCGAAGAACCGCGGGTAGTCGGGGTCGTGCTCCATGTACCCCGACGAGTAGATGTGGATGAGGAACCCGATGAAGGTGATGATCAGACACAGCAGGCCCGAGAGGCCGTCGAGCCGGAAGCTGAGGTCGATCTTGAGCGGCCCGGCGGAGATCCAGGTGCCGATCGTGTCGTGCAGCCCGGCCGAGCCCGCGTCGGGCAGCGCCAGGAAATAGGCGTCGAAGGCGACGATGCAGGCGCCGGCGATCACGCCGGCGGCCAGCGCGACGACGGTGTCGCGCGACCACTTGCGGCCGAACAGCATCAGGATCGCCGCCCCCAGGAAAGGCAGCAGCGGGATGAGACGAAGGTTGAAGATCACGGCGGCGACTCCCTCAGCGCTTCATCAAGGTGATCTCGTCGAGGTTGACCGTCTGCCGGCCGCGGAAGAGGCCGACGAGGATGGCCAGACCCACGGCGGCCTCGGCGGCCGCCAGCGCGATGATCAGGAAGGCCAGCACGTGCCCCTTCAGATCGCCCAGCTCGCGGGCGAAGGCGATGAGCGCCAGGTTGCCGCCGTTGAGCTGCAGCTCGATCCCCATCAGCACGATGAGGGCGTTGCGGCGCAGGAGCACGCCGGTGGTCCCGATCAGGAACAGGACGAACGACAGGACCAGGTAGTAGGTGGTCGGCATGGCTAGTGGTGCCCTTCCGGCGCCGCCGCGTCGTCGGCCACGCCCGGATAGTCGTGGGTGGCCAGCTGCTCGATCTGCTTGCGGTAGGCGGCGGCCTTCTCGGCGGCCACCTCCTTCTGGTGCGACCGCGAGATCACGACGCCGCCGATGATGGCCACCAGCAGCAGGACCGAGATCGACTCGAACGGATAGAGGAAGTCGCGGAACAGCAGGTCGCCGACCGCGCCGACGGTGCCGAAGGTGTCGGAGGTGGCGGCCGGGACCCCGCTCGGCAGGTCGAGCGTGACCACGTCGACGAACTTGATGAGCAGGTAGACCCCGGCCAGCACACCCAGCACGCGCATGGGACGGAACGACAGCGGCGTCACCTCCTCGCGGTTCAGGATCATGACCACGAAGATGAAGAGCACCATGATGGCGCCCGCGTAGACCAGCACCTGCAGGACGGCCAGGAAGTGCGCCGACAGCGTGGCGTACATGGCCGCCAGCCCGAAGAAGGTGGCCACCAGCGACATGACCGCCGTGACCGGGTTCTTGCGGGTGATGGTGAAGATCGCGAAGAACGTGATCATCGCGGCCAGCAGCCAGAACACGACCACGTCGCCGGTCGAAGCGCCCGCCGGGTTCACGCCGCCTCTCCCGTCTTGGCCACGGCCGCGGCCGGGATCCCGATGGTCTTCGGCCGGATGCGCGACTCGAAGTCGGCGCGGAACTTGGTCAGGAACCCCAGCATCGGCCAGGCGGCCGCGTCACCGAGCGCGCAGATGGTGTTGCCGCCGATCCCGTTGGCGATGTTGGCCAGGAGCTCGACGTCGCCCGCCTGCCCCTCGCCGCGCGCGAGCCGCTTGCAGACGCGCGACAGCCAGCCCGATCCCTCGCGGCAGGGGGTGCACTGGCCGCACGACTCGTGCGCGTAGAAGTGCATGATGCGCGCGCACAGCGCCACCACGTCGGTGCTGTCGTCGAACACCACGATGCCGCCCGAGCCGGCCATCGTCTTGAGCTTGCGCCCGCCGCCGAGATCGAACGGCACGCCCGGCCGCACCTCGACGTCCTTGATGCGGGCGTCGGTCATCAGCGCGTCGAACTCGCAGGGGACGTCGATCTCGCTGGCGTCGAGCGGCGGCATCGAGCTGCCGCCCGGGATGACGCCCTTCAGCTGGCGCCCGTTCGGAATGCCCCCGCAGACGTCGTAGATGATGTCGCGGAACGGGATCCCCATCGGCAGCTCGTACACGCCCGGCTTGGCCACGTGCCCGGAGACGCAGACGATGCGCGTCCCGCCCGACTTGGCGATGCCGAGGTTGTTGAACCACTCCCCGCCCTTCATGACGATGTCGGGGACGTTCATGATCGTCTCGACGTTGTTCACCACCGTCGGAGCGGAGAACAGGCCCTTGATGGCCGGGAACGGCGGCTTGACGCGCGGCCAGCCGCGCTTGCCCTCGAGCGAGTTGAGGAGTCCCGTCTCCTCGCCGCAGATGTAGGCGCCGGCGCCGCGGTGGAGCGTGATGTCCAGCTTGAACGCGCCGCCGCCGCCCACCGCCGGGTGCTCCTTGCCCAGCCAGCCGGCCGCGTAGGCCTCGTCGATCGCCGCCTGGACGATCTTCGCCTCGCGCATCATCTCGCCGCGGATGTAGATGTAGGCGTGCTTGCAGCCGAGCGCGTACGAGGAGATCAGCATCCCCTCGATCAGCATGTGCGGATCGAAGGCGAGCAGCTCCCGATCCTTGCAGGTCCCCGGCTCGGACTCGTCGGCGTTGACGACCAGGTAAACGAGCTTGGCGTCCTTGGGGATGAACGACCACTTCATCCCGGTGGGGAACCCGGCGCCGCCGCGGCCGCGCAGGTTCGACTTCTTCACCTCGTCGATCAGAGCTGCCGGCTGCAGCGTCAGCGCGCGGCGCAGCGCCTCGTACCCGCCGCGCTGCTGGTAGACCGACAGCTTGTGGCTGTCCGGCACGCCGAAGTTCTTGGTGACGATCTTGACGCCTTTGGATTCCTGCCAGGTCGCCGCCATGGTTAAGCCTTCGGGCCTTTCAGGCCCTGCGTCGGACCCTGGTTTTTCCGCAGCTCGTCGAGGGCCGCGTCGACCTTCTCGGGCGTCAGGTCGAGGTAGTACTTGTCGCCGCAGATCATCATCGGCGCGTTGGCGCAGGCCGCCAGGCACTCCTCTTCCACGATGGAGAAGGCCCCGTCGGGCGTGGTCTCGCCGGCCTTGATCCCCAGCCGCTGCTCGATGTGACGCAGGATCGGGTAGGCGCCCTTGAGCATGCACGAGATGTTCGTACAGACCATCAGCTCGTGCCGTCCCTTCTTCTCACGATGGAACATCGTGTAGAAGGTCACGACGCCGTAGATGTGGGCCGGCGCCAGATCGAGGGTGCGCGACACCAGCTCGATCACGTCGTCGGGCAGATGGCCGAATTCTTCCTGTGCCACGTGGAGCACGGGCAAGAGGGCCGCCTGCTTGGTGGGGTAACGCGTGAGGAGCCGCGCGACCCGCTCCTTCGATTGCGCTGAAAACTCGAGCGGCATGGGTGGGCTAAGCCGCCGCGAAACTAAGAGAAACGAGCCAGCCTGTCAACACCGGTTCGCGTGGACGGAGGTGGGCTCCGCTCGACTCCGTCCGTCGCGGGAGGGTGCGGGAACCGGTTGCCGGTTCCCGCGGATGATCGCTAGATTTTGTCCACGTAATATCGTGCAACGGCGGCCACCGTCGCGTCGGGCGGCCCGAGGTCGATGATCGCCTTCTTCAGCAGCATGGCGGCCACCGCCTGGTCACCTTCCTGGAAAGCGAGGTAGCCGAGCCAGGCCACCGGCAGCGCGTAGCGCGGGTGCAGGACGGTCGCCCGCTGCAGGGCCACCCGCGCCGCGGCCCGGTCGTCCAGCAGCGCGCGCGCGGCGCCCAGCCGGGTGTAGGCGAACGCGGCCCGGAACGGGTCGCTGTCGTCGCTGCAGAGCCGCAGCGCCAGCTCCTCCTTGGCGGCCGCGGCGCGCAGCACCGCGGGGTCGCCCGAGGCCATCCCCCGGGAGAGCAGCGCCCCCCCGACGGCGCTCTGCGCGCCGCACGAGCGCGGGTTGACGGCCACCGTGGCCAGCCAGAGCCGCTGGTCGTCGTGCCAGTCCCCGTGCCGGAGGTTGAGGACGATCGCCAGCGCCACCAGGACCCCCACCCCGCCGCAGAGGACACGCCGACGGTCCGCGGGCGCCTGGTAGCGCTCCATCAGGCGCCCCCAGGCCGCCGCCGCCGACAGCCCGATCCCGGCGAGCGGCAGGTAGAGGAACCGCTCGGCGGCCGGGATCGGGATCGGCAGCAGGTTCGACACCGGCAGCAGCGCGAGCAGGAACCAGCCGAGCCCGAGCGCGACCACCCGCTCGCCCCGCCAGGCGGCCAGCACGCCGACGGCCAGGAACGCCAGGACCGCCGCCGCCGACAGCAGCACCGGCCCCAGCGGCTGGGCCCCGAACCGGAAGTACCCGGTGTAGTCGGCGCACAGGGGCCAGGGCCAGATCACGAGGCGCAGGTCGTGGGCCCAGATCGCCGGCAGCGCGAGCAAGGTGGCGCCGAACGTCCCGCCCGGGTACTGGGCGTAGGCCACCGGCGTCTTCATCGGCCCGAACCGGATCAGCAGGTAACCGATCGTCAGCGCGCCATACGGGGAAAGCTCGAGGACCAGCCGCCAGAGCCGCGCCCCGAGGCCGTCCGGAACGGCCGCCGCCGGGGCCCAGGCCCGCGGCGTCTCGCGATCGAAGCGGCCGAGCCGCAGGACCGCCAGCAGCGCCGGGGCCACGACGGCCGACTCCTTCGAGAGCAGGCCCAGGGCGTAGCAGCCGAGGGCCAGCGCCGGGCGGCGGTCGAGCGCCAGGATCAGCGTCGCCAGGGTGAAGACGGTCACCAGCGAGTCCTCGCGGAACGACGCATTGTCGACCGTCTCGGCCGTGACCGGGTGGAGCACGAACACCAGGCCCGCCACGATCGCCCAACGCCGCCGCCCGGCCGGCAGCAGCCGCCGGCAGAGCGCCATCAACAACCAGGCGGCGGCCACGTGCCAGACCAGGCTCGAGACCTTGAACGCCGCCGGGCTGAACGACACCATCGCGTCCAGCATGTAGGTCAGCGTGCAGAACGGCCGCCAAGTCCCCTCCAGGCTGGCACCGAAGTAGCTCGGCGACAGCAGCGTCCCGAACGATCCCGACTGCAGAAAGCGCTGTGCCCCGACCAGGACCAGCCCCTCGTCGTAGGTGAACCCGTTGCCGAGCGCCCGAGCGAAGGAAGCCACCGCGACCAGCATCACGATGACGGCCGCTCCCCGAGGCGTGCCCCACCAGGGGAGGGGCGCCGCCGGCGCCGCGCGTGGACGGCCGAGCATGGGTCCCTCGATTTTACATGTGTCGGCGCGTTTTGTGCGCGATCGCCACTGCCGCCCCGGGCGGCCGAGGCAGTACAATCGCCTCATGTGTGAGCTTTTGGGGATGGAGTGCAACGTCCCCACCGACATCACCTTCTCCTTCACCGGATTCGCGCTCCGCGGCGGCAAGACCGGCCCCCACGCCGACGGCTGGGGCCTGGCGCTCTACGAAGGGAAGTACGCCCGCAGCTTCCTCGAAGCGAAGCCGGCCTGCGAGAGCGCGATGGCCAACTTCGTCCGCGATCACTCGATCAAGACGCTGCTGGCCGTGGCGCACGTGCGGAAGAAGACGCGCGGCCGGGCCAGCCTGGAGAACACCCACCCGTTCAAGCGCGTCCTGTGGGGGCGGCACTGGGTCTTCGCCCACAACGGGACGCTGCCGCAGGTGAAGAAGCGGAAGCTGGTGCTCGAGCAGCCGGTCGGGGAGACCGACAGCGAGCACGCCTTCTGCTGGATGCTGGAGCGGATCCGCGCCGCCTTCCCCGCCGGCTATCCCAAGGACGCGCGGCGCCTCTGGCGGCTGGTGGCTGCGCTGGGCGGCGAGCTCGGCTCGAACAACGGGAAGTTCAACTTCCTGCTCGCCGACGGACGGCACCTCTACGCGCGCTGCGGGACCAAGCTCTGCTACATCATCCGCAAGGCGCCGTTCGGGCGGGCCACGCTGCGCGACGCCGAGCTGGCGATCGATTTTTCGGCCGTCACCACCGAGCGGGACCGGGTGGCGGTCGTCTCGACCGAGCCGCTCACGCGCGACGAGGTCTGGCAGCAGGGAACGCCCGGCTCGCTGTGGGTGTTCACTCGCGGCGCGCTGCGGGCCACGCTGCCGAGCGGCGCCGCCGACCGCGATCCCGTGCGGCAGCGTCCGAGCGCGAAGTCCGTGGCCGGCCCGGCCTCGCGCGCCGCCTGAGGCGCCCGCGCGCTACTTGGCGAGCTTCCAGATGGTGAAGCCGGCGCCCGACTGGCTGGTGGTGACCCAGTAGACGGCCGTGCTGTCCTGGTTGAACCCGGTGGCGCCCGACTGCCCGCGCGCGATGATGATCGGGTTGAGGCAGGTCGGCAGCGTGCACTTCAACAGCGCGTCCGACGGAATGGTCGAGGACCCCGACAGCCCGTAGAAGGTCGTCGCGTCGACCACCCCCACCGCTCCGCCGGCCGCGTTGAACACCGGGGGGGAGCCCGAGACGACGCCGTTGGGCAAGGGGACGGCCCACGTCTCCTGGGGACCGCTGTAGGTGCCACTCGTGTACATGCTGAACACGGCGGTCGTGTCGCTGACCAGGATGGATCCGGCGAAGAGGCCCGGCACGGTCGCCAGCGGAATGCCCGAGGTGTTGGGCGAGACGGTCGATATGTAGTAGAGGGTCCCCGTCATTCCGGTGTAGTCGGTCAGCGTGTAGAAGATGCGGTCCGGGTTGCCGGCGTAGTAGAGCGGCGACGGGGCGACCTGCGAGGCCAGGGTGCTGGTCATGGGCGTCTGCCAGGAAGTCACCGGCTGCGGGCTGGCGCCGGTCGGCGGGGCCCGGTACACGCTGGCGGTGGTGCCGCTGGCGTTCGTCTGGACCCACACGATCTGATTGGCTCCCTGGTCGCAGTACGGTCCGGCCGCCATATATCCGCTGATATTGGTGACGATCGGCTTGGCGGTCGACGCGCAGGCCGAGAGCGTGCAGGAGAGGATCGAAGATGTCTTGCCCGACTCCGCCCAGAACAGCGCGCCGCCCATCACGCAGCCCGGGATGTCGCCCAAGGGCGTGGGCGCACCGGCGATCGTGACCGGCGTCCCCGGCGTGTTGGCGTCGGCCTGCCAGAGCTGGAGCGCGTCGTCGCCGTTCGCCGGGTTCGGGTTCGCGATGTTGCTCCCGGTCACCACGTAGATCTTTCCCTGAGCCAGCTGGAGGTCGACGACGCCGAAGTCGGTGGTGGTCGTCCCCAGGGCGAACGGCTGGCAGGTGCTCGACGCGCAGGTACCGCCCAGGCAGTCGTGCCCGCAGGCGCCGCAGTTGTGGGGGTCGGCCGTGGTGTCGGTGCAGGGGAAGCTCATGTCGACGCCGGCGTCGGCGTGCGCGCCGCCCCCCGCCGCTCCGCCGCCACCGGCCGCGCCGCCGCCACCGTGGCCGGCCGTCGCCGCGCCGCCTTGCCCGGCAGCGCCCGCGCCACCGCCTTGCCCGCCCGCGCCTCCGGCCCCCGCACCACCGCCCTGCCCGCCCGCGCCTCCGGCCCCCGCACCGCCGCCCGCGGAGCCCGCGTGCCCGCCCTGTCCGGCACCGCCGTCGTTCGTCTTCAGCGAGGCCGAACCGCATCCCACCAGCGCCCCACCCAGCAGCACCCAGATCGCCAGCGGACGGAGACTCATCCGGGCCAGCATAGATGAGCTGCGACGGCCGCGGCAAGCGAGCCGACTGTGACGACCCCGCGGCGGTGGTACAACTGCGACGGGATGGCGAACGCATCGGAGAACGCCCTCGATCGCCGGCGCTTCCTCAAGCGCGGCCTGTTCGGCGGCGCGCTGCTGCTGGCGGGCGGAAGCCTGCCGTTCGTGTTCCGCACCACCCGGCGCGACTGGGCGCCGCGCGGCCCGCTGCGCCTGCTCTCGGCGGACGAGTACGCCGTCCTCGGCGCCGTGGCGGCGCGCATCGTGCCGGGCGACGGCGCCGACGCCCGCTGGCCGCGCGCCGACGCGCTCGACTGCGCCGGCAAGATCGACGCGCTGATGGCCACCGTCCACCCGGACGTGGGACACGACTTCCGGCGGCTCCTGCGCCTGATCGAGAGCGGCGTGCTGGGCGCCGTCATCGCCGGATCGCCACGCCCGTTCACCCGCGCCTCGGCGGCCCAGCAGGACGCGCGGCTCGAGGCCTGGCGCCGGTCGCGGCTGGCGCTCCTGCGCAGCGGATATCAGGCTGTCAAGCGCCTCTGCCACGCCACCTACTACTCGTCGCCGGAGGTGTACGAGCTCATCGGCTATCCCGGACCGCCGCTCGTTCCACAACCGGTCGAACCGAAAGCTGGGGACGCCGTGAGGGGACGATGACCGCGCCCGGGAAGATCATCTCCGGCACCGAGCTCGCCGACATCCCTTCGGCGGAGGTCGACTACGTCGTCGTCGGCAGCGGCCCGGGCGGCAGCACGGCGGCGGCGGTGCTGGCCGCGGCCGGCGCGCACGTGGCGGTGCTCGAGGAGGGGGGCCACTACACGCGGCGCGACTTCAACATGCAGGAGTCGTGGGCCTACCCGGCGCTCTACCAGGAGCACGGCAACCGGGCCACCGAGGACCTCTCGATCATGATCCTGCAGGGGCGCTCGGTGGGCGGCGGCACCACCGTCAACTGGACGTCGTCGTTCCGGACGCCGGAACGGACGCTGGCGCTGTGGGCCGCGCGGCACGGCGTCCGCGGCCTCGACGCCGCCACGCTGGCGCCCCACTTCGAGGCGGCCGAGAAGCGGATCGACGTCGGCACGGGTGACCCGGCCGACGTCAACGCCAACAACCGCAAGCTGCACGACGGAGCGGCCAAGCTCGGGTGGGAGCCCGAGCTCATTCACCGCAGCGTCAAGGGGTGCGCGCGCCTCGGGTATTGCGGGATGGGTTGCCCGCTGGACGCCAAGCGCACCTCGCGCACGACCTTCCTGGCCGATGCAGTCGCCGCCGGCGCCGACGTCTACGCCGACTGCCGCGCCATCCTCGTGGAGACCGATCGCGGGCGCGCCCGCGCCGTGGTGGCCGAGGTCCTCGATCGGGCGGCCGATCGACCGCGAGCGCGCTTCGTGGCCTACGCCCGCCGCGGCGTCGTGCTGGCGGGCGGCGCCATCAACACGCCGGCGCTGCTGCTCCGCTCGAAGGCCGGGCTCGACAGCGGTCAGGTCGGGCGGCGCACCTTCCTGCACCCGACGGTCCCGCTCATCGCCTTCTACGATCAGCCCATCGAGGGGTTCTACGGCCCGCCGCAATCGGTGGCGGTCCACCACTTCGCCGACCGCGGCGACCGCGTCGGCTACTTCTTCGAGACGGCGCCGATCCACCCGATGCTGGCGGCCCTGGCTTTCCCGGGGTTCGGCGACACGCACCGCAAGATCGTCGAGCGCCTCCCCTACGCGCAGGCGACCATCGCGCTCCTCATCGATGGCCACCACCAGGACGAGGGGGGCAGCGTCGCCGTGAGCCGCGACGGGCGCATCAAGCTCGCCTACCCCCTGTCGGAGCCGCTGCGCGAGGCCGCGGTGGCGGCGCTGGGCGACATGGCGCGCCTTCAGCTCGCCGCCGGCGCGCGCGAGGTGATGACGCTGCACGAGACGCCGCTCATCATTCGCAGCGAGGCCGACCTGCCCGCCATCGCCGCCGCGCCCTTCGGCCCCAACCGCCACACGATGTTCTCCGCGCACCAGATGGGCGGCGCCGCGATGGGCGACGACCCGACGCGCGCGGTGGTCGATTCACGCGGGCGCCACCACCAGATCGAGAACCTCTGGATCACCGACGGCTCCGTCTTCCCGACCAGCCTCGGCGTGAACCCCCAGCTCTCCATCTACGCCCACGCCCACCTCTTCGCGACCGAGATCGCCGCGGCCGCGGCCCGCGGCCCCTAGTACAGAATCGCGACGCCGACGTTCACGTCGATGTTGACCGTGAAGTTGGTGAAGCCGGCGACGGCGTCCGCCTCGGCGGTCAGCGCGAACGACGGCGAGAGGTTGAAGAGGAAGCCGCCGCCCCCACCCACGAACACGGGCCCGGCGGGGATCGTGTCGACGCAGGGGGTGTTCATTCCGATGCCGCAGACGGGGTGCGAGTTGAAGGTGGCGACGTGCCGGATCTGCCCCCCACCCACCATACCGGCCACGAACGGGTGGAGCGGGCTGTCCTCCAGCGACAGGAAGTAGTGCGCGCGCGCGAACCCGGCGACGGAGAGCGAGGGCGGCGCGCAGAGCCCGCTCGGCATGCACGACGACGCGCTGTAGAACGGGGTGGCGCCGGTGATGAACTGCAGCCGGACCTGCACCGAGAGCAAGAGGTCGGGGCTCAGGTAGTAGCCGACCTCCGGCGCGATCTGGCCGAGGCGCGCCCAGGCGAACCCGGCGGGACTGACCTTGTCGCCCGGGGGCAGGTCGATCTGGCGCCCCTGCGCGTCCATGATCGAGGCGTCGCCCTTGTTGATCTCGCCCTGGCCGGTCGTCCAGCCGAAGCCGGTCCCCAGGCCGAACGCGAAGTACCAGGTCGGCCCCTGGGGCTCTTCCTTCTTCTCGGGCGGCGGCGGTGGCGGCCGCTTCTTGGCCACCCCGCCGCGCAACGCGACGACGAGCGGCGAGGACGACGACCCCTTGCTCGCCAGCGTCTGGTTGTCGTCGCCCTGGACCTCGATGTAGTAGGAGACCTTCGCTCCCTCGGTCGCCGAGGCGGGGATCTCGCCCATCCAGTTTCCGGGCGAGGCCTCTTTCATCTCGCGCTCGCCGAAGTCCTCGGAGCCGTCGGCGCTGAACGACAGGATGACCTTCTTCGCCTTCACCGACGAATCGAGGGTCATGTTGATCGGGATCGGCTTCCCCTGCGTGGAGGCGGTCACCGGCTCGTGCGTGATGGCGTCCGCCGCCGGCGTGGTGGTCTCGCTGCCCGAGCTCTTCTGCTCCGAGACGGCCTGATCGAAGACCTCCTGGATCTCGGGCGTCGCCAGCAGCTTGTCGAGCTTGACGTCGGAGGCGATGTCCAGCGCCTTCTTGAACTCGGCCAGGGCGTCGTCCTTCTGCTTGAACCCGGCGAACAGCACGACGCCCAGGTGCACGTGCGTGCGGGCGGCGATCTGGCTCTTGTCGAGCCCGGCGCGCGACGCGGCGTCCAGGGCGTCCTTGAGCAGTTTACGCGCCTGGTCAAAATTCAGGTTCTCGAACTCGTCGACCGCCTTCTTGTTGAGCTTGGTGATCTTCTCGACCGCGGCCGGGTCCTCGTCCTGCGCGCGCGCGGGCGCCGCGGCCAAGATCGCGACGAGGAACGCGAAGAGGAACGCGAGGCCGGCTAGGGGAGCGCCGAGGCGAATCGTGAGTGCGGTTTTTCGCAAGGGCGGGTGTGGGAGGCCGACGGAGGCAGCCGCCAATGTATCACGCCTGGCCCTTCCTATTAAATGACCGTCCGGGACTGCTATCTGCGCGGCGCGGCCGTATAATTCCACTATGCGGAAGTCGAGCCTCGTGTCTGCCTGGGCGCCCTGGGGTCTCTTCGCCGCGGCGCTGGGGGGCGCCGGGCTGCTCTGGAACGGGGCCTCGGCACCTCATCCTCACGCCACCCTGGAGGACACGGCGCCAGACGAGGCGGCCGAGGACGCTGGGCTGCGCCCCACCCGGCTGCTGGTCGACTTCCGCGACGACGTCATGCCGGAGGCGCTGGCGGCCACGGGCTTCCACGAGGTTCCGCTGTCGGATTACTCGAAGGTCGACAAGCTCTACACCGTCGACTTCCCCGACGCCGACTCGGCCGCCGCGGCGCGCGCCCGGCTCGAGCGCGACCCGAACGTCGAGAGCGTCGACTACGACGCCGTGGCCACGATCTTCCCCGACGAGGAGATGCAGGAGCTGGACGCCGAGGCGTCCGAGCTGGCGAGCGGCCAGTCGATGGAGGCGGAGTGCGGCGCGGGCCAGGCCGGGGACGGCAAGAGCTTCCCCAATGACGCCTGCTTCAAGCACCAGTGGCACATGCGGCAGATCGGCATGCCGGCCGCCTGGAAGCAGGGCAACGGCAAGGGCGCCGTGGTGGCCGTCATCGACACCGGCGTCACCAAGGTCGGCGATCTGGCCGACACCAAGTTCGTCCCCGGGTACAACTTCGTGGCCAACAACGCCAACGCCGACGACGATCACGGCCACGGCACGCACGTGGCCGGCACGATCGCCGAGTCGACCAACAACAAGGTCGGCGTCGCGGGCGTCGCCTACGGGGCGACCATCATGCCGCTCAAGGTGCTCTCGAAGAGCGGCTCGGGCTCGCTGGGCGGCATCGCCCAGGCGATCCGCTGGGCCGCCGACCACGGCGCCAACGTCATCAACATGAGCCTCGGCGGTCCGTTCCCCGCCGGCACCCTGGCCAGCGCAGTGAAGTACGCCCACGACAAGGGCGTGGTGGTGGTGGCCGCGGCCGGGAACGACGGCCACGGCAAGGTCAGCTATCCCGCGCGGTACCCGGGCGTCATCGCCGTGGCGGCCACCCAGGACGACGGCGCGACGACCTTCTACTCGAACTGGGGGCCGCAGATCGACATCGCGGCGCCGGGCGGCAACACACGCGGCAACCCGCAGGGCGGCGTCCTCCAGCACACGATCGTGCCGACCGACACCAGCCGTACCGACTACCTCTACTTCATGGGGACCTCGATGGCCTCGCCGCACGTGGCGGGCGTGGCCGCGCTGGTCGTCGGGGCCGGCGTGAAGAAGCCCGACGCGGTCGAGCAGATCCTGCTCGACACCGCCAAGAAGCCGCCGTCGCACGAGTCCGCCACCGGGCGGGTCGACAACCACTACGGCGCCGGCATCGTCGATGCGGGCGCGGCGCTGCGCAAGGCGCGCGACGGCCGCGGCGCCGAGGAGCTGGGGCTCGGCCTGGCCGCCGGCCTGCTGGGCCTGGCGCTCACCCGGCGGCGCGGGATCGCCGTCGGCAAGCTCGGCCTCGGCGCGCTGGCCGCCTTCGTGGTCGGCGCCTCGGGCCTCGATCTGACCTGGGCGGTGCCGCTCTCCTGGACGCACGCCCACACCGCGGCGGGGGTCCTCTCGACGGGTTACACCGACCTGGCCTCGGGCCGGCTCAGCGCGACGCTGGTCTACAGCGCCGCCGCGCCGGTCCTCCTTACGCTGCTGTTCTACGGGGTGCGCCGCATGCGCCCGGCGCTGGCGGGGTTCGGCTTCGGCGTGGCGGGCGCGCTGCTGTTCGCGGCCATCGCCCACACCGTCGACCTCCGCTTCATCCCCGACGCGATCGAGCCCTACTGGCTGGGCGCCCAGGCGGCGATCGCGGGCCTGTTCGCGACGTTCAACCTGCGCAAGGCGTAGTCACCCCGGACAGGCGCCCGCGTCGGCGGGCGGCGACGGCGGCGCGAGCTGGCAGGAGATCTCCAACGACGCCGACTCGTTCGCCGGATCGGTGCCCACGGGCGCGTTGTAGACGGTCAGCGACTGCCCTGAACAGCTGCCAGCGCCCTGCGTGAGCGTCCAGCACGCGGTCTTCCCCGGAGGGCCCAGGCACGGTGGAATGGAGATGTCCTGCGCGTCACCGGCGTTCACCAGGTGATCGGTGGCGACGCAGTCCGGGAAGCTGTTCCCCTGCGCGTCGGTCCGGGTCTGGATGTCGGCCGGCAAGCACGGCGGCGTCCCCGTTTCCTGCCCCCGCCCCAGGTAGGAGAGGGCCGATCCGTAGCTCGGGTCGCAAATCGACAGCAGAATGGAGTTGGGAAACGCATTCGCGAACTGCGACAGCCGGACGCCAGGTTCTCCGTAGGCTCCGCTCCCGTCGGCGTTTCGCGTTCCGCAGGAGGGCGCGACCTGGGCCGCCGGCGCGCCGGTCGGCCATTCGACGGCGTAAGGAGTTGCCGGCCCGACGACGGTGGAGACCAGGATCTGGTTTTCCGGGTCCGCCTTGAGCGCCTTGATGTCGGCGATGAGCTTCGACACGGGGGTGAGCTCGCCGTCGTCGTTCGATACGCAGTCGACGAGCGACAGCGTCGGGACGCCGTCGACGACCGTCGCGTCCCCGGGCGGATCGAGCGGCGGCGCGATCACTCTCTGGCTCGCCTGGGGGTCCTGACAGAGGTGCCCCGCGTGATTGCAGCGATAGTGCGTGAGCGGCCCGTCGCCTGAACCGGCGCTCGAGAACAGCGACGAGGCCGCCGGCGCCGAGCAATCGTCCTCGCCGGAGATGATGACGATCCCCAGGTAGGCGTCCGGGCGCAGGAACCCCGCGTTGGCGGCCGGCGGCGGCTGGCCGTCGGCGCCCAGGGCGCGCTCGAGGGCCGCCAGCGGCTGGCCGAACCCGCACCCGTCGGCGCCGAGCTCGCCGATGCACTGGAAGACCTTCGCCGCACCGGGCCCGGAAGCGTCGTCCGGCGCGCTGAAGTTGCGGGTCGGGCCCGTCGTGGAGACGAAGGTGGGCCCAGGATTGGGCGGCGTGTTGGAGATGAAAGTGGCCCCGGAATCGAGCGTCGTGGCGGTGCAGGAAGCCTCCGGCTGGCTGCGCAACGCACCACCATCCCCGCCCGCGCTACATCCCAGAAGGGAGGCGTTCGCCGCGGCGCCGACGCCCATGTCGGACGAGATGACGCCCAGATGGAGGTCGACTGGAGTCGGCGAGTCTTGGGCGATCGTCGCCAGGTTCGCCAGCTGCGTCGCCAGCTGGGCCTGCCAGCCGGCCATCGCCGCGCTGTCGTCGATGACGAAGATCAGGTCGAGCTGGTTGTTCACGGCCATCGTGTAGCGCGCCGTGAAGGTCACCGACGTTGCGCAGATGCTCGAGGCCGGCGCCAGCGGCGACGAGCAGGCCACCACGCAGGCCAAGAGTCCGATTCCACACGCCGCCCGCCGCCGACCGCCCATGGTGGCGCTGACAGAGAGCAAGCCGCGTGCGCGCTCGGCGCGCGACATTCCGCGGAGCTGGCCGCCCCGACCGTCAACCGGGTTGGCGGCCACGCCAACCGAGGCCGGCGGGCCTTACTGGACCCAGTCGCTGGTGACGTCGGCGGCCAGCCAGCTCTTCACCTGCATCCCGAAGGTGTTCAGCGTGGTGATCGACGAGTCGATGAACATGGGGGGCGCCCAGGAGTTGTCGGTCACCCAGGCCGTCCAGCTGGCGCCGTCGCCTTCGAGGGTGGTCTGCAGCCCGGTGCCGAAGCTGGACGGATCCGAGGCGTTGGCGCCCCACTCCGTCACGAAGACCGGCACCTTGGCCGTCGCCGTCGCGACCTGGCTCTGGAACGTCGAGCTCCAGTTGGTGTTGTAGATGTGGGCGGTGAACATCAGGTTGCCGCCGGTCGGCGGATCGCTGGCGGCGTCTCCCGTCTTCTGGTCCCAGCTGTTCGAGGGGACGATGATGACGGTGTCGGGGGCGGCCGCGCGAACCGTGTTGATGAGCATCTGCACCACCGGCTTCAGCGTCGACCAGGGGACGCTGGTGTCGATCGGCTCGTTGAAGATCTCGTAGAAGACGTTGGTGTAGCTGGCGAACTGGGGCGCGATGTCGGTCCAGAAGGTGTTGGCGTCGGCGGCCGACGTCCCGGAGGTGGCGTTGTCGATCTGGTGGTAGTCGATGATGACGTAGAGGTTCTTGCTGGTGGCGTAGTCGACGGCCGGCTTGAGGACCTGGCTGACGTAGGTCGCCGCCGTGACCGGGCTCTTCGCCGTACAGCCGGAGACGGTGGGCCCGGTCCCGACCGGATACGGGAGAGGCGAGCAGGAGGGGCTCTTGCCGTTGTAGCAAATCTCCGGGTACACGGGCATCCGCACCACGTGGCCTTGCACGCCCGCCGCCGCGATCGCATCGAGACGGGTGTTGACGCCGCCGAGGTTGGCCTGAAGCATACCGATGTCGATGAGCGACGAGCCGCGCAGCACGATCGTCTTGCCGCTCGGGTCCTGGAGCTTGTTGCCGTTGACCGTGAGCTGGGGCAGCGTGCTGCCGCCACCCGAGCCGCCGGTGGCGCTCGAGCCGCCGGTGGCGCTCGAACCGCCGCTTCCGCCCGTGGCGGTGCCCTGCGAGTCACTCGACGAGCAGGCCGCGACCGAGACGGCGGCGCACACGAGGATTCCGACGACCGGCTTGCGAAGTTTCATAAGCTACTCCTCCAGAAAAGATGGAAATGCAGTAACGATCGCGGGGGGATGCGATCGGACGCCCGAAGAACTACTGCCCGCGGCGTAGCTCGGTCAAGACCGACTTGGCGACGGCCTTCAGCGTATCGAACACGCCGGCGCCGCTGGTCGCGCAGGCCTCGAACTCGGGTGCCTTGGTCGGGTTCAGGACGTCGCGCAGCTGATCGAGCGGCGCGGCGTTCGGCAGGTCGCGCTTGTTGTACTGCACGACGTACGGCAGCTTGTCGAGGTTGTAGCCCTGCTCGGTCAGGTTGAGGCGCAGGTTTTCCAGCGACTCGATGTTCGCCTCCATGCGCTCGACCTGGGAGTCGGCCACGAACACCACGCCATCGACCCCCTTGAGGATCAACTTTCGGCTGGCGTCGTAGAACACCTGGCCCGGCACGGTGTAGAGGTGAAAGCGGGTCTTGAATCCGCGGATCTCACCCAGCGACAGGGGAAGAAAGTCGAAGAACAGCGTCCGCTCGGTCTCGGTCGCCAGCGAGATCATCTTCCCCTTCGCCTCGGGGCTGGTCTTGGCGTAGATGTAGTGCAGGTTGGTCGTCTTCCCGCACAGGCCGGGGCCGTAGTAGACCAGCTTGCAGTTGATCTCGCGCGACGAGTAGTTGATGAAGCTCATCGAGCTTCCTCTCGGGCTTCTTCGAGCGCCGGCCGTCCGCTGAGGGCGGTGTCAGTCATTGAAGAGGTTGTCGATGTCGCTGTCGGTGATCTCGGTCAGGATCGAAGGCTGGCTCTTGGCGGCCGCCTTCTTCGCAACCTGATCGAAGAGGCGGACCATCTCGTCGGACGACTTTCGGACGCGCAGCCGGACCAGACCGAGCGACGACCGCTCGTCGAACAGCACGAGCAGGATCGCGCGCCCACCCACCAGCGTGATGTGGATGTGCGTCTTCTCGCCCTCGTGAAACTGGCTGAAGAAGTCCTTCTCGCGAAGGATCTTCGAGATGCCGCCGGTGGCGGCGACGTTGCCGGCGGTCAGCGACGACAGCGACGTCACGTCCAGCTCGTCGGTGTCGCCGGCGTCGGCGATAGGCTGGCCATCGCGGCCGATGAGCAACACCGCCTTCGCGTTGGCGTCGCGGGCGAGCCGGGCGCAGACGAGAGACATCTGCTGCTGCTCTTCGGGAAACATCACATCGGGGCCACTCATCGCGCTCCTCGCCAGTACGGAATGCTCACGAATATCATTCGCGAAACCGGGTTTCAAGCATTGTACCCCAGCTTGCATCGACGGAGAACGTCCTTGGTTTGAGCTTCCCGGCTGTTCTTTTACGGACGGGCAGCTCTGACGTGCGCCCCCGGCCGGGCCTACGCGGTGGGCCTACATCTCGCGCCGGCCGTCGATGGCCCTGGCGAGCGTCGCCTGGTCGGCGTACTCGAGCTCGCCCCCCATCGGGACGCCGGTGGCGATCCGGGTGGCCCGCACGCCGAGCGGCCGCAGCAGCTTGGCCAGGTAGACGGCGGTGGCCTCCCCCTCCACGCTCGGGCTGGTCGCCAGGATCGCCTCGCGGATGGTGCCGTCGCCGCAGCGCCGGACCAGCTCGGCCACGCGCAGATCGTCCGGACCCACGCCGTCGAGCGGCGACAGCAGGCCGTGCAGGACGTGGTAACGGCCGCGGTAGCCCCCCGCCCGTTCGATGGCGATGAGGTCCTGTGGCTGGGCGACCACGCAGACCACGGCCCCCTCCCGCCGCTGGTCGCGGCAGATGGCGCAGGGATCGGCCTCGGTCAGGTCGCAGCAGATCGAGCAGAAGCGTATCTTCTGGCGGACCTCGCCGATGGCCGCCGCCAGCGCCGCGGCGTCCTCGGGCGAGGCCCGCAGGATGTGAAACGCCAGGCGGGCCGCGGTCTTCTCCCCCACCCCGGGGAGCTTGGCCAGCTGCTGGATGAGGCGGGCGATCGGCGAGGCGAACACGCCGACCTAGCCCCCGAACATCCCGGGCGGGACCGGGAGCCCCCCGGTCACGCGGGCCAGATCGGCCTCGGCCAGCTCGCGCGCCCGCTGGAGCGCGATGTTCACGGCGCCGGCCGCCAGGTCCTCGATCATCTTCTTGTCGCCCACGATGCTGGGATCGATGGTCAGCCCCAGGATCTCGCCCTTGCCGTTGGCGGTGCAGCGGCAGAGGCCGCCCCCGGTCTCGCCGACGACGGTCTTGCGCGCCAGCTCTTCGCGCACGCGCGCGACCTCGCTCTGGATCCGCTGGGCGGTCTCGAGCAGCCCCTTCAGGTCTGGGATCGACATCAGGTCTTGATCTCCTTCAGCGCCGCACCGAAGACGTCCTGCGCGCTGCGAATCAGCGGGTGCTGCCGCGCCTCGGCCTCGCGCGCCAACCGATCGGCGGTGGCGGCGTCGCTCTGCTGTCCGACCTGCGAGCGGACGGCGCTGCCGTTGGCGGCGGCGCCCACCCCGAAGGTCACACGCGTCGCCTGTCCAAGCGCCTCGGAGACGGCCGCCTCGACTTCGCCGCGCGACTTCTCGACCTGATCGGCGCTGAACTTGTCCGGAAACGCGAGCGAGACCGCGCCCGGCGACATCGTCTTCACCTCGGCGTGCGCGAGAAGGGCCCCGAGACGCGGGCGCTTGGCCTCGAAGCCCGCGAGGACCCGCCGCCAGAGGTCGGCCGGGCTCTCGGCGGACCGCGGCGCCTCGCTGGGAACCGCGACGGCGGCCGGCGGCGCGACGACCACGGGCGCGGGCGCGGCAGACGGCGCGGGGCCAGCGGACATCGGCGCGGCGGACGGCGTCGGCGCGGCGGACGGCCCGGGAGCGGCGGACGGCGCCCCCCAGCCGCTGGGGCCGGAGGTCGGGGCCGGCTTGCCTCTGGGCGGTGCGGCCGGCGCTGGCGGCGCACCGCCCGCCACCGGCGCGGGACGCGCGCCGCGCAGCCGCGCCTCCAGATCGTCGAGCCGCTGCAGCAGGTCGCCGAGCGGAACCAGCGGCTCCGCGGCGCACAGATCGATGGCCGCCATCTCGTACAGCAGGCGCGGCACCGGGAGCTCCGACGCCTCCTGGACCGCGCGCGCCCAGCGGTCGAACAGCACCGTCGCGAGGCCGGCGCCCGCCCGCTCGGCCAGCGCGCGCACCTCGTCGATCTCCTCGGAGCTGGCGTCGATCAGATCGGCCAGCTCGACCCCGGGCGCCGGCTTGACCGAGGCCACCACCTCCAGATCGCGCAAGAACCCCAGGAACGACCGGCCGAGCTGGCCCAGGTCGACACCCCGGTCGGCCGCGCGCGCGATGAGGCGCAGCGCGTTCCCCGGATCGCGGTCCAGCGCCGCCGTCGCCAGGCCGACCAGCAGCTGCCGGTCGGCGATGCCGAGCACGTCGGCGGTCACCTCGGCGGTCAGCTTCTCGCTGCCGACGTAAGCGATCGTCTGATCGAGCAGCGACAGCCCGTCGCGGACCGAGCCGGCGGCCTGGCGCGCCACCAGGCGGATCGCCTCCGGCGTGGCGTCGATCTTCTCGGTCTCGAGGATCTGGGCCAGGTGGCTCGCGAGCCGCGGCGTCGGGATCAGCTTGAAGTCGAACCGCTGGCAGCGCGACAGGATCGTCCCCGGGATCTTGTGCACCTCGGTCGTGGCGAACACGAACACCACGTGCGGCGGCGGCTCCTCGAGCGTCTTGAGCAGCGCATTCCACGAATGCGCCGACAGCATGTGGACCTCGTCGATGATGTAGACCTTGCGGCGCGAGCGGGCCGGCAGGTACCGCACCCCCTCCAGCACCGACTTGGTCTCCTCGACCTTGGTGTTCGAGGCGGCGTCGATCTCGATGACGTCGACCGACCGACCGGCCGCGATCTCCTGACAGATCTCGCAGACGCCGCACGGCTCGGCCGTCGGGCCCTTCTCACACGAGAGGGCCTTGGCCAGGATGCGGGCCGCGCTCGTCTTGCCGACGCCGCGCGCCCCGGTGAAGAGGAAGGCGTGGTGCACCCGGTTCGCCGCGATGGCGTTCGACAGCGTCCGGGCGACGTGCTCCTGTCCGATCAGCTCCGAGAAGCGCTGTGGCCGGTACTTCCGGGCCAGAACCAGATACGACACCACCGAAATCTACTAGGAACGGCCGGCTTGTCGATAGGCCCATGGACGAGTCGGTGGCAGAAGGCATCGGTGCACCGCGACGAGATCGCGCGCCGCCTCTCGACCGACTGATCGGTCGCGGACGGTTCGCCAGCCCGCGCGAAGAGACATCTATCTATACGTCCTGGGCCTCCGCGACGGGCCCTGGGCGGGCGTCGCCCGACAAGGCTGAGGCCCGGTCCCAACGAGGCCCCCGGCCGGCTTGTCGGCCTTGCCGCGGTGCTTACCTCTATGCGCGTCCCATGAGGCTCGACAAGCTGACCATCAAGGCCCGAGAGGCTGTCCAGGCCGCGCATGAGCTGGCAGGAAGCCGCGGGCACCAGGAATTGACGCCGGAGCACCTGCTGCTGGCCCTGCTCGACCAGCAGGACGGCGTGACCGGAGCGTTGCTGCGCAAGGTGGGGATCGACCCGACGCAGGTTCGCCAGGCCGCCCAGAGCGCGCTCGACGCGCAGCCCCAGGTCCGCGGCTCGACCGCCGACATCTACGTCGGGCGCCGGCTGACCGACCTGTTCGAGGAGGCGACCAAGCAGTCGAAGGAGTTCAAGGACGAGTACGTCTCGAGCGAGCACCTCTTGCTCGCGCTGGTGGCGAAGGACTTCGGCCCTGCCAGCCGCGCCCTCAAGGACGCGGGTGTCCGCAAGGACACGCTGCTCAAGGCCCTGGCGGAGGTCCGCGGCACGCAGCGGGTGACCGACCCCGAGGCCGAGGGAAAGTACCAGGCGCTGGCCAAGTACACCCGCGATCTCACCGAGCTGGCCCGCAACGGCAAGCTGGATCCGGTCATCGGCCGCGACGAGGAGGTCCGGCGCACGCTGCAGGTCCTCTCGCGCCGCACCAAGAACAACCCGGTGCTGATCGGCGACCCCGGCGTCGGCAAGACGGCCATCGTCGAGGGGATCGCCCAGCGCATCGCCGCCGGCGACGTCCCCGAGTCCCTCAAGGACAAGAGGATCCTGTCGCTCGATCTGGGGGCGCTCATCGCGGGAACGAAGTTCCGCGGCGAGTTCGAGGATCGCCTCAAGGCCGTCCTCAAGGAGATCGAGGCCGCCGCCGGCAGCGTCATCCTGTTCATCGACGAGCTGCACACGCTGGTCGGGGCGGGCGGCGCCGAGGGGGCGGTCGACGCCGCCAACATGCTCAAGCCGGCGCTCGCGCGCGGCGATCTGCGCTGCATCGGCGCGACGACGCTGGACGAGTACCGGAAGTACATCGAGAAGGACAAGGCGCTCGAGCGCCGCTTCCAGCCGGTCTACGTCGGCGAGCCGTCGCTCGAGGACACGGTGGCCATCCTGCGCGGCCTCAAGGAGCGCTACGAGGTCCACCACGGGATCCGCATCCGCGACGCGGCGCTGGTGGCGGCGGCGCGGCTGTCGCACCGGTACATCCAGGGGCGGCAGCTCCCCGACAAGGCGATCGATCTGGTCGACGAGGCGGCCAGCCGCCTCAAGATGCAGATCGACTCGCGGCCCGACCCCATCGACCAGATCGAGCGGCGACTGACCTCGCTGGCGATCGAGGAGCAGGCGCTGGGCAAGGAGAAGGACGAGGCCTCCGCGAAGCGCCTCGCGGCGGTCGCCACCGAGATCGCAGAGCTGCGCGAGCGCGCCGATCAGATGAAGACCGTCTGGCAGCACGAGAAGAGCCTCATTGGCGCCCTCCGCAAGCTGAAGGAGGAGGCCGAGACGGCCAAGACCGAGGCCGAGCTGGCCCAGCGGCGGGGCGACCTGAACAAGGCCGCCGAGCTGCGCTTCGGCCGCATCCCCGAGATCGACAAGCAGCTCCTGGCCAAGAGCGACGAGCTCAAGGAGGCCCAGAAGCACGGGTCGTTTCTGCGCGAGGAGGTCACGGAGGAGGACGTCGCCGCGGTGGTGTCGAAGTGGACCGGCATCCCGGTCGACAAGATGCTGGAGGGCGAGCAAGCGCGCCTCCTGCACCTGGAAGAGCGCCTGCACGCGCGCGTCATCGGCCAGGACGAGGCGGTCACGGCCGTGTCCAACGCGGTCCGACGTGCCCGGGCGGGCCTGCAGGATCCCAACCGGCCGATCGGCTCCTTCATCTTCCTGGGCCCGACCGGCGTCGGGAAGACCGAGCTGGCCCGCGCGCTCGCCGAGTTCCTGTTCGACGACGAGACGCACATGGTGCGCATCGACATGTCCGAGTACATGGAGAAGCACGCCGTGTCGCGCCTCATCGGCGCGCCTCCCGGCTACGTCGGCTACGACCAGGGGGGCCAGCTGACCGAGGCCGTGCGGCGGCGCCCCTACTCCGTCATCCTGTTCGACGAGATCGAGAAGGCCCACCCGGACGTCTTCAACACCCTGTTGCAGCTGCTCGACGACGGGCGGCTGACCGATGGTCAAGGTCGGACGGTCGACTTCCGAAACACGGTCATCATCATGACCTCGAACGTCGGCAGCCAGCACCTGGCGGACTGGACCAACCTCGAGGCCAAGGACCGCGTGATGGAGGAGCTCCGCCGGACCTTCCGGCCCGAGTTCCTCAACAGGATCGACGACATCGTGATCTTCCACCCGCTCGGGCGGAACGAGATCGACACCATCGTCGACCTGCAGCTGGGACGGCTGCGCAAGCTTCTGCGTGACCGGGAGCTCGACCTGGAGCTCACACCCGAGGCCCGCACCTTCCTGGCCGACCAGGGGTACGACCCGCAATACGGCGCGCGGCCTCTCAAGCGGGCGCTGGTGCGGTATGTCCAGGATCCTCTGGCCCGCAAGCTGCTGGCCGGCGACCTTCACCCCGGCGATACCATCCTGGTCGAACGCGGCAAGGGGAAGGACGACGGCGAGCTGCCCGGCGACCAGCTGACCTTCGTGCGCAAACCGCAACAGCGCATCGCGGTCGTGTCATGATGGAGTGATCAACCGCGCATGAAAGATCTCTACAAGACGTTGGGGGTCGCGGAGGACGCGGACGAGGCTGCGATCAAGAAGGCCTATCGCAAGCTTGCGAAGGAGTACCACCCTGACATCACCGGCGGCGACAAGCGGAAGACCGAGCGCTTCAAGGAGATCAACGAGGCGTACGACGTCCTCGGCGACGCCAAGAAGCGCAAGGAGTACGACCGCCTCAAGCACGCCCCGGTCCGCCCCGACGGGATGCCGGAGGGCTTCGACGCCGAGACGTTCGCGCAGACGTTCGGCCGCTCGCGCGCGGGCGCGGGCGGCGTCGAGTTCAGCGGCGACTTCGACATCAGCGACATGTTCGCTTCGCTGTTCGGCGGCGCGGGCGGGGCCCCGGGTGGCGGGTTCGATCCGCGCCGCGTGCGCCAGCGTCCGACCCGCGGCGCCGACATGTCCGGGCGCCTGGAGGTGACGTTCCTCGAGTCGGTGCTGGGCGGCAAGCGAGCCATCCGCACGGGCGCCGGATCGACCGTCGAGGTGAACATCCCTCCCGGCGTCGAGAACGGCGGCCGGCTGCGCCTCCCCGGCCAGGGAGCGCCGGCGCCCGCGCGCAACGGCGCGCCCGGCGATCTCTATCTCGACATCGAGGTCCGCTCCGATCCGCACCTGCACCGCCGCGGCCCGGACGTCGAGCTCGACCTGCCGGTCACGTTCAGCGAGGCGGCGCTGGGCGCGAAGATCGAGGTCCCCACCGTCGAAGGGCGCGTGACGGTGACGGTGCCGCCGGGCACGTCGAGCGGCGCCCGGCTGCGCTTGCGGGGCCGCGGCGTGAAGAACGCCGACGGATCGCGGGGCGATCAGCTCTGCCGCGTCGAGATCGTGGCACCCAAGATCAAACCGGACGACGCCGAATCACGCCGCCTGATCGAGGAGTTCGGCCATCGAACCACCTCGGGAGACGTGCGGCGATTCTAGCTTCGCGAACCACGCGGCCGCTATGCGGGCCGGCTCCAGGTTCGAGTAAACAAATCTGTTATACCTTTTTCTTCCCCCCGGCATCCTAAAGCAGAGGTCAACCACCCCATGAGCGCTGATACCACGAAGACTCTTCCGCTCCTGTCCCTCCGCAACCTGGTGCTGTTCCCCGGCGCGGTGATGCCGGTGGAGATCGGCCGGGCGAGCTCGCTGCGCCTGATCGAGGCGCTGGGCGGCAAAGGCGCGCGCGTCCTCGTCGGCACCCAGAAGGACGCCGACATCGAGGAGCCGGCCGGCGCGGATCTCTACACGATCTGTGTCGAGGGCGAGGTCGTCCGCATCGTCAAGGCGGCCGAGAACCGCGTCACCGCCGTGCTGCGCGGCACCGAGCGTCGCCGCGTCACCGGCTTCGTCCAGGAGAAGCCCTACCTGCTGGCGTCGTACGAGCCGCTGGTCGAGCTCCGCAAGGACCCGATCGAGATCGATGGGCTCGGCATGGCGGTCTACGACGTCGCCAAGCAGCTCATCGCCATCTCGCCGGACATCCCCGACGAGACGGCGCAGGTGCTCGACCAGCACAAGGATCCCGGGCGGCTCGGCGACATCGTCGCCGCGACCGTGGATCTTTCGCCCGAGGAGCGGGCCTCCCTGCTCGTCGAGGTCGACGTCGCCGAGCGGCTCCGTCGGCTGCTGGTCTTGCTCCAGCGCAAGGTGGAGCTGATCAAGGTCAAGCAGAAGATCGACTCGCAGGTGCGCGAGGAGTTCTCCAAGCACCAGCGCGAGGCGGTCCTGCGCCAGAAGCTGAAGGCCATTCAGGACGAGCTCGGCGAGGGCGAGGACGCCAGCGACCTCGACGCGTTCGAGGAGAAGATCAAGGCGGCCGACATGCCGGCGGAGGTCGAGAAGACCGCCCGCAAGCAGCTCGATCGCCTCAAGCAGATGGCGCAGTCCTCGGCCGAGTACACCGTCCAGCGGACCTACCTCGAGTGGCTCGTCGAGCTCCCCTGGTCCAAGCGGACCGAGGACCGGCTGGACCTCGATCAGGCGCGCGAGATCCTCGACACCGATCACTACGACCTCAAGAAGGTCAAGAAGCGCATCCTCGAGTACCTGGCCGTGCGCAAGCTCGCGCCCGGGAAGAAGGGGCCGATCCTCTGTCTCGCCGGGCCTCCGGGCGTCGGCAAGACGTCGCTCGGGAAGTCGATCGCCCGCTCCCTCGGACGCGAGTTCATCCGCGTCTCGCTGGGCGGCGTGCGCGACGAGGCCGAGGTGCGCGGCCACCGCCGGACCTACATCGGCGCGCTCCCGGGACGGATCATCCAGGGAATGCGGCGGGTGGGGACGCGCAACCCGGTCTTCATGCTCGACGAGATCGACAAGCTGGGCGCCGACTTCCGCGGCGACCCGTCGGCCGCGCTCCTCGAGGTGCTGGACCCGGAGCAGAACTCCACCTTCTCCGACCACTACCTGGAGGTGAACTTCGACCTCTCGGACGTCATCTTCATCGCCACGGCGAACATGCTGGACCCGATCCCGCCGGCGCTGCTCGACCGCATGGAGGTCCTGGAGATCCCCGGCTACACCCGCGAGGAGAAGCTCGAGATCGCCAAGCGCCACCTGGTGCCGAAGCAGATCATCGAGCACGGCCTCGACGATCAGAAGATCAAGCTGTCGGACGACGCGCTCATCACCGTCATCGAGCAGTACACGCGCGAAGCCGGTGTCCGTAACCTCGAGCGCGAGGTGGCCAGCGTGATCCGGGCCATCGCGGTCAAGGTGGCCGAGAACCAGAGCTACGATCCCGACCTGTCGCCGGCCGCCATCGGCGACATCCTGGGGCCGCAGAAGTTCTACTCGGAGGCGGCGGAGCGCACGGAGATCCCGGGGGTCTCTACCGGCCTGGCCTGGACGCCGACGGGCGGCGACATCCTCTTCATCGAGGCCACCGCGATGTCCGGCAAGGGGAGCCTGATCCTCACCGGGCAGCTCGGCGACGTCATGAAAGAGTCGGCGCGCGCGGGCCTCTCCTGGGTGCGTACGCACGTCGAGGACCTGGGCATCAACGCCGACTTCGAGAGGACGGACATCCACCTGCACGTCCCGCAAGGCGCCGTGTCGAAGGACGGTCCGTCGGCGGGCGTGGCCATCACCGTGGCGCTGGTGTCGCTCCTGACCGGGCGGCGCGTGCGCGGCGACGTGGCGATGACCGGCGAGATCACCCTGCGCGGCACGGTGCTCCCGGTGGGCGGCATCAAGGAGAAGGTGCTGGCGGCCCACCGGTCGGGCATCAAGCGCCTGGTGCTGCCCGACCGGAACCGGAAGGACATCGTCGACGTCCCCGAGACCGTCCGCGCCGAGCTGGACATCGCCTTCGTCAAGAAGATCGACGAGGCGCTGGAGCTGACGCTGGAGACGGTCCCGGTGGTGGTCCCCGGCCCGGAGGGTACCCCTCCCGGCACCGAGGTCACCGCTCGCGCCTGACCGCGACGGCGCCGCAGGCAATCGTTCCGCCGAACCGCGCGCTGGCCGCGCGGTTCGGCGTCGACCGGCGGGGATCCCGCGCCGGCGGCCCGGGACGCGGCGATACGAACGCCGCCAGTCGTTTCCGACGGTAGACTGGCCGGAGATCATGTCGGACGGCGACAAACCCTTCGAGACGCAGTCCGGGATCCCGCTCGCGCCGACGTACGGTCCATCGGACCTCGGGCCCGGCTGGAGCTACGAGGCCAAGCTGGGCGACCCCGGGCAGTACCCGTTCACGCGCGGGCCGCACGCCAGCATGTACCGCGGGAAGCTCTGGACGATGCGCATGTTCTCCGGGTTCGGCACCCCCGAGGACACCAACCAGCGGTTCGCATTTCTCCTGGCGCACGGACAGACCGGGCTGTCGACGGCGTTCGACATGCCGACGCTGATGGGGCTCGACCCCGACGATCCGCGCTCGCTGGGCGAGGTGGGGCGCGAAGGCGTATCGGTCGCCTCGACCGCCGACATGGAGCGGCTGTTCGCCGGCATCCCGCTCGACGCGGTCACCACCTCGATGACGATCAACGCGCCCGCGGTCGCGCTGCTGGCCTTCTACGTCGTGGCGGCGGAGCGCCGGGGGATCGCGCCCGAGGCGCTGGCCGGGACGATCCAGAACGACATGCTCAAGGAGTTCATCGCCCAGAAGGAGTGGATCTCGGGGGTTCGGCCCCACCTGCGCATCGTGCGCGACATGCTGGTCTACTGCACGAACCGCATGCCGCGCTGGAACACCATCAGCGTCAGCGGCTACCACATCCGCGAGGCGGGCGCGACGGCGGTGCAGGAGCTGGCCTTCACCCTGGCCGACGGCATCGGCTACGTCGAGCTGGGGCGCGAGGCCGGGCTGGACGTCGACGCCTTCGCGCCACGGCTGTCGTTCTTCTGGGACGTGCACAGCGACTTCTTCGAGGAGATCGCCAAGCTGCGGGCCGCGCGACGGATGTGGGCGCGCATCATGCGCGAGCGCTTCGGCGCCAAGAACCCGCGCTCGTGGCTCCTGCGGGCGCACGCGCAGACGGCGGGCGTCTCGCTGGTCGCGCAGCAGCCGCTCAACAACGTGGCGCGCACCGCCTTCCAGGCGCTGGCCGCCGTGCTGGGGGGCGCGCAGTCGCTGCACACCAACTCGTACGACGAGACCTACGCGCTGCCGACCGAGGAGTCGGCCACGCTCGCGCTGCGCACCCAGCAGATCCTGGCCGAGGAGACCGGCGTGGCCGCGGTGGCCGATCCGCTGGGCGGCAGCTACTACGTCGAGGCGCTGACCGATCGGGTGGAAGCCGAAGCGAGCACCATCCTGCGCACCATCGACGAGATGGGCGGGATCGTCCGCGCGGTGGAGACGGGCTGGCCGCAGCGAGAGATCGCGCGCTCGGCCTACCGCACGCAGCGGCAGATCGACAGCGGCCAGCGCGCGGTGGTGGGCGTCAACCGGCACGCGACGGCGGGCGCGGGCGGCGCCACGATCCCGACGCTGAAGATCGACGACCGGCCAGAAGAGACCCAGCGGGCCGCCTTGGCCGAGCTTCGCGCGCGGCGCGACGGCCCAGCCGCCGCGGCCGCGCTCGCCGGCGTGCGCGAGGCGGCGCGCGCCGACGGTAACCTCATGGATGCGGTGCTCGAGGCGGCGCGACGCGACGCCACGCTCGGCGAGATCTGCGGAGTCTTTCGTGAGGTTTTTGGTGAATATCGCGACCCCGCGGAGGTCTAGGCGCGCTAAGTTAGCGCCATGCCGACCCCCGGAGTAGGACAGGACATCGAAGCGCTCTGTGGCCGCTGCGGCCAGGTCTGGCACGTCGTGATGGCCAAGATGGGCGACAAGATCGCCAAGGTCGTCTGCAAGCGCTGCGGCGGCCACCACCGCTACCGCAGCGAGAACGAGACCGAAGCTGACGCCCCCCGCGCCCGCACCGCGCGCAGCTTCTCGCCCTCCCGCGGCCGCGCCTCCAAGACGCCGACCCCGGTCCCGATCGCTCCTGCCTTCGACCCCTCGAAGCCGACGCGGCCCTACGCGGCCAGCGGCGCCTATGCCGCGGGCGAGCGGATCACCCATCCGCAGTTCGGCGTCGGCGTCGTCGCGGGCTCGCCCGGCGCCGGCAAGATCGACGTCGTGTTCCCCAGCGGCGCGCGCGTGCTGGCGGCGGCCAAGACCGTCTCCAGCCTGGCCCGTCCGATCGCCGTCGCCGTCCCGGTCGCCGATCGCCCACCGGCGAAGTAGGTGGCGAAAGCGCTGCCCCGGGTCGTCCTGCGGAAGCGGCTCGGGCGCGCCATCCGCGGCGGGCACCCCTGGATCTACCGCGACGCGCTGGCCGCGCCGCCTCGCCTGGCCGACGGCGCGCTGGTGCTGGTGGCCGGCGCCGACGGTCGACCGCTGGCGCGCGGGTTCTGGGACGCCACCTCGCCGATCGCCGTGCGGGTCCTGGGACCGAACGAGCTCGAGGACGGGGCCGAGATCGACCGCCGGATCGCGACGGCGCTGGCGCGACGCCTGGGCGCGCGCCCTCCCGGCCCGATCGATCGCCGGCAGACCGACGCCTTCCGCTGGATTCACGGCGAGGCCGACGCGCTGCCGGGGATCCACGTCGACGTCTACGGCCCCGCCTTGAGCGTGCGCTACGACGGCGCCGGCGCGCGCGCCTTCTACCGCGATCTGCCGGCCCGGCTGCGCGCGGCGGCGAGCGCCGCCGGGCTGGATGTGGCGGCGATCTTCGAGCGCCGCCCGCGCGGCGCGGAGGGCGGCGACGCCGGGAACGCGCGCCCGGTCTGGGGCGCGCTGCCCGACGGCGAGCTCGAGGTCCACGAGAACGGCCTGGCCTTCGGCGCCGATCTCCGCCGCGGCCAGAAGGGGGGGCTGTTCCTCGACCAGCGCGACAACCGCGCGCGCGTCCGCGCGCTGGCGCGCGATCGCCGGGTGCTCAACCTGTTCGGTTACACGGGCGCCTTCTCGGTCTACGCCGCCGCGGGGGGCGCACGGGCCACCACCACGGTCGACGTCGCGGCGCCGGCCATCGCGGCCGCGCGGCGGAACTTCGAGCGCAACGGCCTCCCGCTGGCCGAGGCCCGCTTCGCCGCCGAGGACGCCTTCGCCTTCCTGACCCGGACGGCCGCCGCCGGCGAGCGGTTCGACCTGGTCATCTCCGACCCGCCGAGCTTCGCCTCCAGTCGGCGCGCGCTCGAGACCGGCCTCGGCGCCTACCGGCGCCTCCACCGCCTGTGCGCCGCCGTCACCGCGCCGGGGGGCGTCCTGTGCGCCGCCTCCTGCTCGAGCCACGTCGCGCGCGCGGCGTTCCTGGCCACCGTGCGCGACGGCGCGCGCGAGGCGGGTCGGCGGGCCGAGGTGCGCGAGGTCCACGGCGCAGGCCCCGACCACCCGGTGGTCCCCGCGTTTCCGGAGGGCGATTACTTGAAATTTGCGGTATTGACTCTCACATGACGTCCGCGCCGATGACCGCCCCCCGAGGCGCGACCGCTGCGGCGATCGCCGGCGATCCCGAGGGACCGCTCGCCTCGCCCGCCTACCGCTGGTCGGTCGGGCTGGGGCTCGCGCTCTTGCAGTCGGCCGTCTACTTCGGGATCGGGCACGCGCACCTGACCCGGTCGACCGAGCTGCTCCGCACCAGGCTCGACGACGCGATCCCTTTTCTGCCCTGGACCGCCTGGTGCTACCTCCCCTTCTACGCGGGGACGTTCCTCATCGCCATCGGCGGCTTCCGGCACAAGCGCCTCTTCAACCGCACGGCGATGGCGGTGGTGCTGGTGATGTGCCTGGGCGCGATGGGCCACCTGTTCGTGGGGGCCGAGTACCCGCGTCCGGTGCTCTACCCGCCCTACCCCGACGTCTCGCACGCCTTCATGGCCTGGGTGCAGCACGTCGACCCGCCCGGCAACGTGTTCCCCTCGCTCCACGTGGCGCACACCTCGATGCTGGCCTTTCTGCTGCTGCGCGATCGGCCGCGGCTGGGGCTGGTCGCTCTTCTGATGGCGACGCTGCTGGCGATCTCGACCCTGACCACCAAGCAGCACTTCATCGCCGACGTCATCGGCGGGTACGCGCTGGCGTTCCTGGGGCGCGCCTTCGCGCTGTCGTCGATCGGGACCAAGCGGCGGCCGGCGCCCTAACCGGCCACGGGGGCTACTTCTTCGGAGGGGTCGCGGCCAGCGCGGGGGCCGCGGCCGGTGCCGGGACCGCAGCCGGCGCCGGCGCGGGAGCCGGCGTCGCCTTCTTGGCGGCGGCGCGTGCCGCGGCGTCGATCGGATCCTTGAAGTTGATCCGCTGGTACTGCACCCCGCTCTGCGCGAGCTGCGGCTCGATGGCGTCTCCCTTGCCGACGATGACCACCAGCAACGTGTCGGGGTGCAGGAAGTCCTTCCCCGCCGCCTTGGCCTGCGCCTCGTCGACGGCCGCCAGCCGCAACGGCAGATCGCGCACGTAGCCGATCCCCAGGCCGTGCTGCTCGGCGCCGACCAGCGCGCCGGCGATCCCCGAGGCGGTCTGCAGCGCGAACGGGTAGCTGCCGGCGTAGTAGCCCTTGGCCTTGGCCAGCTCGTCCGCCGTCGGGCCGTCGGCCTGCATGCGGCGGATCTCGTTCACCGAGGCGAGCAGCGCGTCCCACACCGTCTCGTTCTTGGTCGCCGCGCTCACCCGGAACGCGCCTTCATAGAGCGAGGCGCCGAACGACGATCCGATCCCGTAGGTGAGCCCGCGCTTGGCCCGCACCTCGGTCATGAGGCGCGACGAGAAGTCCGAGCCCCCCAGCACGTAGTTCATCAGCGTGACCGCGTACCAGTGGGGGTCGGCGTGCCGGATCCCCGCGTGGCCCAGCACCACCGTCGCCTGCGTCAGGTCGGGGCGATCGACCAGCAGCATGCGCGTCCCCGCCAGCGGCGGGATCGTCCAGCCCGGACGCGCCGGCGCGCTCCCCTTGGCCCACCCGCGGAACGTCTTCTCGATCTGCGGCTTGAGGCGCGCGAGGTCGACGTCGCCGGCCACCGCCAGGATGGCGTGGGCCGGGCGGTAGAACGTCTTCCAGAACTTCTCCAGCTTCGCGCGATCGATCTTGTGGACGTCGTCGGCGGTCAGCACCCAGCCGTTCGGGTGGCTCTCGCCGAAGAGCTGGTTGTCGAAGTGGGCCGAGGCGAGCTCGCCGGGGCTGTCGTAGCGCGAGGCGACGGCCGCCAGCATCTGGTCGCGCACGTCCGCCATCTCCCCCTCGGGGAAGGAGGGGTGGAGCAGCACGTCGGACAGCAGGTCGAGGCAGAGCGGCGCGTCCTTGGAGAGCGCCGAGCAGGAGACGGTGGTCCCCTCGTTCGAGGCCTGCGCGTCGAGCGCGCCGCCCACGAAGTCGATCGCGCGCGAGATGTCGTCGGCGCTGCGGACCTTGGCGCCGTGCCCTGTTCCCTTGGTTCCCTTGCGCAGCATCGCCGCCACGAAGTCGCTCACCCCGAGCGAATCGCGGTCCTCGTCGTAGCCGCCGGCCTGGACCGCCAGCCCGAAGCTCACCACCGGCAGCTCCTTGCGGGCGACGACGATCACCTGCAGCCCGTCGGGCAGCGTGAAGCGGTCGATCTGGGGGAGCTTGAGCGCCTCCGGCTTGGGCGGCGGCGGCGCCTGGATCAGATCCTTGCGCCCGGCCCAGAAGGTCGCCGCCGCCTCGGCGGGCGGCTTGGCGGCCGACTCGTACTGGACCTCGATCGAGCCGGGCGAGGCGGCCGGCTTGGCGGGCGGCGCGGCCCCGCAGCCCAGCGCCGCCAGCGACAGGCTCAGCGTCGCGCGCATCATCGTGCGTTTCATGGCGCCCCTCCCGGGACCAGCGTGACGCGCGTCAGGTTGGTGTCGATCAGGTACTTCTTCGCCACCCGCTGCACGTCGGCGGCGGTGACCGCCAGATAGCGGGTGGCTCCCTCGATGAAGCGGTGCCAGTCCCCCTCCACGTACTGCGCCTCGCCGAGGCGGGTGGCGATGCCGTCGACGGTCTCCAGCCCGAACACGAAGGCGGCCGCCAGCTGGTTCTTGGCCTTCTCCAACTCGGCGGGCTCGACCGGCGCGTCGCGCACGCGGGCGATCTCCTGGGCCAGCGCGGTCCAGACCTGCGACTGGTCCTTGGTCGGGAGCGAGGCGGCGTAGACGATGAACAGCCCCGGATCCTCCATCGACTCGGTGACGCCGCCGGCGGCGATGGCCAGGTGGTCGTGGCGCACCAGGCGCTGGGGCAGCCGCGAGGAGTCGCCCGACGAGAGGATGGCCGCCAGCACCTCGAGCGCCGGCAGGTCGGGATCGGCCGCGCGGGGGATGTGATAGCCGCCCACGACGATCGGGATCTGCACCTCGATCTTCAACGTCGCCGCGCGCGTCTCGGTCTGCGGCGGCTCGGCCGGGTGGTCACGCGGCGGCTCGGCGGCGCGGGGGAGCGGCCCGAAGTACTGGTCGATCTGCTTGCGCACCGCCTGCTCGTCGACATCGCCGACCACGATCAGCGTCGCGTTGTTCGGCTGGTAGAACGTATCGTAGAAGCGCTGGCAGTCGGCCGGGGTGACCTTCTCGAGATCCTCGATGGTCCCGATCGCCGTCCAGTTGTAGGGGTGCTTGGTGTAGGCGAGCGCGCGGAACTTCTCGATCGCCTTGCCGACCGGATCGTTGTCGACGCGCAGCCGCTTCTCCTCCTCGACCACCTTCCGCTCGGAGTCGACGGTCGAGGCGAACAGCTTCAGGTTGCGCATCCGCTCGGCCTCGAGCTGCAGCGCGAACCCCACGTACGACGGCGGCACGGTGTCGTGGTAGCCGGTCAGATCCTCGGTGGTGAAGGCGTTGACCTGGCCGCCGACCTCCTTGAGCAGCCGCGCGTGCTCCTCGGGCGGCACGTGGGTCGACCCCTTGAACATCATGTGCTCGAACATGTGCGCGACGCCGCGGATCCCCACGTGCTCGTTCTTGGATCCGACGTGATAGAAGACCTGCACGGTCGCGATCGGCGCCTTGTGGTCGGCCAGGAACAGGACCTGGAGGCCGTTCGCCAGCGTCCAGCTCTTGACGTCCAGCTTGGGCGCGGCGACCGAGGCGGGGGTGGCCGGCGCCGCCTTGGCCGGCTTGGCCTTCGACTCCGGTTTCGCCTTCGGCTCCGGTTTGGCCTCCGGGGCCGGAGCGGCGGCCCGGGCCGGCGCGGCGCCCGGGGCGGAGACGAAAGCGAGCGCGACCATCCCGACGGCGGTTCGAAGGCGCCTCATGGCGGGCCGGACTATGCCACACTGACCGCGCGATGTCGGTCGTGATCGAAACCGTCGAGAGCCGCGCTCTCGACGGCAATCCGCTGGGCGATCCGACGGCGCGTCAGGTGGCGGTCTGGCTGCCGCCCTCATACGCGCGCGACCCCGCGCGGCGGTACCCGGTGATCCTCTGGCTGGCGGGCTACGGCGGCACGGGCGAGATGTTGTTTTCGGGAAACCCCTGGCAGCCGGGACTTGGCGAACGCCTCGATCGCCTCGTCGGCGGCGGCGCCATGGGCGAGGTGATCGTCGCCGCGCCCGACTGCTTCACCCGCTGGGGGGGCGCGCAGTACCTCGACTCGCCGGCGCTCGGCGACTACGAGACGCACATCGTGGGCGAGGTCATCCCCGCGATCGATCGTCGATTTCGGACGGCGGCCACGCGCGAGGGGCGCGCCGTCGGCGGCAAGTCGTCGGGCGGGTTCGGCGCGCTGGTGCTGGCCATGCGCCATCCCGAGCTGTTCGCCGCCGTGGCCAGCCACGCGGGCGACATGGCGTTCGAGCTGTCGGCCCTCAAGGATCTGCCGGTCGCCGCGCGCACGCTGCGCCGCCACGGCGGGGTGGCGGGGTTCATCGCCCACTTCGAGGCGAGCGAGAAAAAGAGCGGCGACGCCTTCGTGACCATGATGGTGCTGGCCCAGGCGGGCGCCTACTCGCCCGAGGCTGGCCGGCCCGGCGGGGTGGCGCTGCCGTTCGACCTCGAGACCGGGGCCATCGACTGGGAGGTCTGGCGGCGCTGGAAGGCCTGGGACCCGATCGAGATGGCGCCGGCGCACGCCGAGGCGTTGCGCCGCATGAAGCTGGTGTTTCTCGACGCGGGGACGCGCGACGAGCACAACCTGGATCTGGGCGCGAGGATCTTCGCCGCCCGGCTGCGCGCGCTGGGCGTCGCCTGCGAGCACCAGGAGTTCGATGATGGCCACCGCGGGACGGCCTATCGCTACGACGTCTCGCTCCCCAGGCTGGCGGCGGCGCTGGGCGCGCCGCCCGGGCGCTGAGGCCGCCGTGCGCGTCGGCGATCGGATCTCGGTCACCTGCCAGGACCTCGACGACGACGGGGCCGGCGTGGGGGAGGCGAACGGGAGAACCGTCCACGTCGCGGGCGCGCTGCCGGGCGAGCGGGCGGCGGCCGTGGTCGAGCACCTCTCACGCCAATCGCCGGCCGCCTGGGCGCGGCTCGAGGCCATCGAGGCGCCCTCGCCCGCGCGGCGCGCGCCGGCCTGCCGCGCCTTCGGCGACTGCGGCGGCTGCCTGCTGCAGCACCTCGACTACCCCGCGCAGCTGGCCTGGAAGCGGGACCGCGTGGCCCGCGCGCTGGGCGCGCACCCGACGCTGGAGGGCGTCCGCGTCGAGTCCTGCGTCGCCTCGCCGCGGCCGCTCGGCTACCGGAACAAGTCCAAGCTGGTCGCGGCGCGCGCGCATGCCGGCGGCCGGCTGGTGCTGGGCGCCTACGCGCCCCGCTCGCACCAGGTCGTCGACCTCGCGGGCTGCCGGATCGCCGAGCCGCCGCTGGACGAGACCGCGGCCGCGCTGCGCGCCATCCTCGACGAGGCGGGCGTCCGCCCCTACGACGAGGCGGCGCTGACCGGCGACCTGCGCCACGTCGTGCTGCGGGCCAACCACGCGGGGCAGGTGCTGGCCGTCTTCATCGTCGCCCGCCCGCTGCCGGACGGAGAGGCCCTGGCCCGACGCCTTCGGCAGGCGCGCCCCGAGGTGCTCGGCGTCGTCGAGCACGAGAACCGCACGCGCGGCAACGTCCTCTTCGCCGAGATGGGCGGCGCGGGCGAGCGCATCCTCGACGGCGCCGGCGTGCTGGAGGACCAGATCGACGCCGGCGGCCGGACCGTGCGGGTGACGCTGTCGCCGGGCGCGTTCTTCCAGGCCAACCGCGCCGTGGCCGGCCTGGCCTACGCCGCCATCGCGCGCGCAGCGGCGCTCGCGCCGGGAGACCGCGTCGTCGACGCCTACTGCGGCGTGGGCGGCATCGCCCTGGCGCTGGCGCCCGACGCCGCCGAGGTGGTGGGCATCGAGTCCCACGCCGGTGCCATCGCCGACGCCGCCGCGGCCGCCGCGCGCGCCGGGATCGGCAACGCCCGCTTCGTCGCAGGCGACGCCGCCGCTGCCCTGGCGGCGCAGGGCCGCGCCGACGTGGTGGTCCTGAACCCCCCCCGCAAGGGGTGCGCGCCGGCGGTCATCGCCGAGGTGGCCCGGCTCGCCCCGCGCGTCGTCGCCTACCTGTCGTGCGATCCCGACACGCTGGCGCGCGACCTCGCCCTCCTCGCCGCGCGCGGCTACCGCAGCGAGACCGTCACGCCGTTCGACATGCTGCCGCACACGCCGCACGTCGAGGCGCTGGCCGTCGTCCGGCGCGCCGGCGCCTGACGGTCCCGGCTTGCCTGCGGCCAGCGCGCGTGGTCCGATCGGACATTCACTCCGCGCCGTCCGACTCGCCGCCCCCGGCAGCTGCGACCCGCGCCGCCCGGGCGGGCGCGCTCGCCGTCGTGCTGGCGGCCGCCGCCTTCGCCGTCTGGTCGTACGCGATGCCGGAGGTCGGCCCGTCGTTCGTGGGGATCGACGCGCCCGCCGCGGGACATTTCAGGGCGACCTTCGGCCTCTCCTGGACCGTCTCGCCCGCGGCGTTTCGGGCCGGCCTGGGGCTGATCCTCGCGCTCGGCGCCGCCGCGTACCTGGCGCTCGGCGCGGCGCTCGCAGCCGGCGGCCGCCTCCCGGCGCGGGCGGTCGGGGCGGTGAGCGTGGTCCTGGCGTTGGTGTTCGCGCTCCTGGTCCCGCCGATTCTCTCCAGCGACGTCTACTCGTACGCCGGCTACGCGCGCCTGGCGCTGGTCCATCACCTCGACCCCACCGTCGCCACGCAGGCCGACCTCCTGAGGCGGGGCGATCCGATCGCGCCGCTCGTCCGGGGGGCCATCGCCTCGCCGTACGGCCCGCTCTGGACGATCGTCTCGCTGGCCGCCGCCGCCCCCGTCGTCCACGCGTCGCTCTGGGCCCAGGTGGCCGTCTTCAAGCTGGTGGCGTCGCTCGGGTTCCTGGCGCTGGCGGCGGGCGGCAGCCGCCTGGCCGAGCGGCTGGCGCCCGGACAGGGGCCGGTGGCCTTCGCGGCGCTGGCGCTGAACCCGTTCTTCCTGATCGAGGGCCCGGGGAACGGGCACAACGACGTCGTGGTGGCGGCCTGCGTGGCGTGGGCCCTGGTCGCCGTCGCCGAGCGCCGCTGGGGACGGGCCTTCGCGCTGGTCGGGGCCGGCGGCGCCATCAAGTTCGTCCCCCTGCTCCTCGCGCCCTGGCTGGCGGTGCGCGCCCGACGCGAGGGCGCGGCGCGCGGGCGGCCGCTCTTCTGGGTGGGCGCGGCGGCCTTGCTGCTGGCGCCGCTCGCCCTCTGCTACCTGCCGTTCTGGCGCGGGGCGGCGACCTTCGCCGGCCTCCACCAGCAATGGGCCGCAGGGCGGAGCTCGCCCGCCGCGCTCGCGGCCTGGCGCACGAGCGCGGCGCTCGTGGTCCTGGCCGCCGCCTACGGCGTGGGCGTCCGCTGGGCGGCGCGCGACCTGCGCGGGCTCGTCGCCGGCTGGGTCGGGATCTCGACGCTGACGCTGGTCCTGCTCGCGGGCAGCTGGTTTCCCTGGTACTGGATCTGGCCGTTCTCGACGGCGCTCGTCCGCTGGGACCGGCGCGGCCAGGCCGCGTCGCTGGCCCTCTTCTGCGTCACGGCGGGGTTCACCGTGCTCTACGCCGCGGCGGTGGCGCCCTAGCTGGCGTAGTGGCGGCGCGTCCACTCGGCCATGGCGATGCCGGCGGCGACGGTGACGGGGAAGGAGTGGTTGATGCCGTACATCGGGATCCCCACGATCTGATCGGCGGCGGCGAGCAGCTCGGGAGAGACGCCCGCGGTCTCGCTCCCGAACAGCATCACGCAGTCGTCCGGGAGCTCGGCGTGCCAGAGGTCGACGCGCGCGGCGTCCTTCTCGAACACCACCAGCTGTCGGCCGGCCGCGCGCACGTGGGTCAGGAAGTCGGCCTCGGTCGGCAGGGTGATGATGTTCTCGTAGCGGTCCATCCCCATGGCGCCGCGCTCGTAGTAGCGCTCGTCGCCGACGAGCAGGATCTCGCGCACCAGGAACGAATGGGCGACGCGGATGATGGCGCCGACGTTGAACGGGTTGCGCGCGCGCAGGACCGCCACGCTGAGCGGGCGGCGCAGCGTCTCGAGACTGGCCCGGATCTCCTCGACCGGCAGCTCGAACGGCGGGACCTTCATCGCGCTCCCGGCATCCGCGCTACCGGATGGCCGTGGTGACGGTCGCCTTGGCGGCCGGGGCGGTCCCGCCGGCGAAGCTGGCCCGAAACGGGATCGGCATGAAGACGCCGGCGAAGACCAGCACCATGACCCAGAACAGCAGCTTGCGGCTCGTCGGCAGGGGCTTCTCTTCGACGGGCGGGTGGTTGATGCCCCCGGAGGCCGCCCGCAGGATGCGGATCATCAGGTACCAGACCAGCCAGGGGAGCGCGGCCACCAGCGCGATGGTCCGGCCGGTCCCCTCGTCCCAGTGGTCGCCGGCCTCGAGGCGGGTGACGTGCAGGACCCAGAAGAAGACCGCCGCGGCCCCGATCGGCAGCAGCCGGTGCAGCCGCGAGGCGAAGGCCGAGTAGCGGTTGCCGAAGTAGGCGACCGCGATGTGGCCGCCGTCGAGCTGGCCGATCGGGATGAGGTTGATCATCGTGACCAGCAGGCCCACCCAGCCGGCCCAGGCGGTCGGGTTGAGGAAGACGTCGCGATGGCCGTCGGGCAGCCAGGCGCCGGTCACGGTGTGCTTGAGCAGGGCGTAGAGCAGCGAGTTCCCCTCCTGCTCGGCGCCCGCCACCATCGGGCCGACCGGCGAGCGGTGGAGGCCGTACAGGATGACCGGGACCGCGACGAGCAGCCCGGCCAGCGGTCCGGCGGCGCCGATGTCGATCAGCTTGCGGCGATCCTTGGTCACGTCGCGCATCCCGATCACGGCGCCCATCGTCCCCAGCCCGAACGTGGGCGGCAGCGGGATGAAGTACGGGAGCGAGGCGTCGACGCCGTGCAGGCGCGCCACCACGAAGTGCCCGAGCTCGTGCGAGAGCAGGATCAGGAGCAGCGGCAGCGAGTAGGAGAGCCCGTCCGCGATGGGAAACACCGCGCTCCAGCCCTCGAGGCCGGCGTGGGCGTGCTGCAGGATCGCCCCCGCCGCGGTGGTGGTGAGGAAGGTCGCCAGGAAGAGCCCGGCGTGCAACAGCAGGCGTCTCGGGCGCGCCGCCGGCGCGGCGACCGGGGTGGCGGGGGCGCTCATCGCTCGGCGCTCGCGTCGGCCGCCGGCTCGGACGGCGCGGAGGCGGCGCCGCCCGCCGCGGCGCGGTCGAGCGTGGCCCGAAAGGCGCGCCGCCGCGGCTGCTCGGCCCCCGCCAGCGCGGCGCCGAGGCGGGCCAGAAGGTCGCGCGCGTCGTCCGGGAGCCCGGTCGGCGTCTCGAGGGCGATGCGGACGTGGGCGTCGCCGCGCCCGCCCGCGCGCGGGAACCCCTTGCCGCGCAGCCGGAAGGTGGCGCCGGCCTGCGTGCCCGGGGGGACCCGCATCTGCACGCAGCTGTCGAGCAGCGGCACCTCGACGTCCGCGCCCAGCGCCGCCTCCGTGAAGCTGAGCGGCAGCTCGACGGTCAGCACGTCGCCGTCGCGGGTCGACTCGCGCCCGTAGAAGGCGTGCGGCCGCACCCGCACCAGGACGTGCAGGTCGCCCGCCACGCCGCCGCGCCGCCCAGGCGCCCCCTCGCGCGGCAGCCGCTGCGTCGAGCCGCCGATCGATCCGGGGGGGACGCGCACCGTGTAGCTCCGCTCGCGATCGACCAGCCCCGCCCCCTCGCAGGCGGCGCAGCGGACGCGCGGCACCTGGCCGGTCCCGCCGCACCCCATGCACTCGCGCCGGGTGGTGAGGAAGCCGGCCTTCTTGCGGACCACCCCCTCGCCGCCGCAGCGGGTGCAGGTGGCGAGCCCGGCGCTGGCCCCCTCGGCGCCGGTCCCGAGGCAGGCGCGGCAGTCCTCGGGGCGCTCGAAGGTGATCGTCTTCTCGCAGCCGAGCGCCGCCTCCTCGAAGTCGACCTCCAGCGTGTAGCGCATGTCCCGGCCGTTGGTCTTGCGCCGTCGGGTCAGGCCGAAGAGATCGCCGAAGAGCGCGTCGAAGAACTCGGTCGCCGAGGCGATGTCGGCGCCCGACAGCGGCCCGTCGGCGTCCATGGCGCCGAAGCGATCGTAGTGCAGGCGCTTCCCCTCGTCGGAGAGCACCGAGTAGGCGATCGACAGCTCCTTGAACTTCTCCTCGGCCGCCTTGTCGCCCGGGTTGCGATCCGGGTGCCAGCGCAGCGCCAGGCGCCGATAGGCCGCCTTGATCTCGACCTCGGTCGCGCCGCGCTCGACGCCCAGCGTCTGGTAGTACTCGGCGGGCAGACTAACCCTCGGTCGGCTCTGACTTCGCCTTCGGCCCCGTCGAGACCGAGACCAGCGCCGGGCGCAGCAGGCGCTCGCCCACCCGGTACCCCTTCTGCAGCTCGGTGACGACCGAGCCGGCCGGCACGCTGGCGCTCTCGACGCGCGAGACCGCCTCGTGCTGCCGCGGATCGAACGGCTGCCCGGCCACCTCGAAGGGCTTGACGTCGTAGCGCTCGAGCTTCTGCTGAAAGAGGCGCAGCACGAGGCTGACGCCCTTCATCACCGCCGCGCCGTCGGCCGGCGCGTCGCCGCTCGATTTGGCGGCGCGCTCGAGGTTGTCGACCACCTCGAGGACGTCGCGCAGGACCGACTCTTTCGCCGAGGCGACGGCGTCGGTCTGCTCCTTGCGGGAGCGCTTCTTCCAGTTCTCGAACTCGGCCGCCGTGCGCACCCAGCGGTCCTTCATCTCGTCGCGCTCGACCGCCAGCGCCGCCGCGCGATCCTCCGGCGTGGCGGGCGGCAGCTCGTGCTCGGTGTCGAGGCCCTCGCCGTCGGTTCCGTTGGCCTTCTCGTTCGTATTCGTCTCGTCGCTCATCGATTGGTTAACTCGCTGTTTGGTCTCGTGTGGTCGTGTCCTGGGAAAGTTAGGGCTTCCCCAGCGTTTCGCCGATCATCTCGGCCGTGAAATCGACCAGCGGGATCACGCGCGAATAGTTCATCCGCGCGGGTCCGATGATCCCGATCGTCCCCAGCGGCCGCCCGTCGGCGACGTAGGGGGCGGCCACCACCGACACGTCGGTCAGGTCGGCCAGGTTCGCCTCGGCGCCGATGAAGACGCAGATCCCCGGGGCGCTCAGCGTCCGCTCGAGCAGCCGGACCAGGACGTCCTTCTCCTCGAGCGTGCGCAGCAAGAGCTTGGCCCGCTCGAGGTCGGCCTTCCCGGACAGCAGGTTCGACTGCCCATCGACCAGCACGTCGGCCGCGGCGTCGGCGGGCACCGCGGGGACGGCGGCCTGCGCCAGCCGCAGGGCCTTGGCCGCCAGCTCGTCGTGCTGCGCGCGCTCGCTGGCGATCTCGGAGATCAGGCGCGCGCGGGCCTGGTCGAGCGTCAGCCCACCGACGAGGCCGTTGAGGAAGTTGTTGATCCGGTCGAGGTCGCCCGGCGAGAGCATGAAGTCGATCGGGACCAGCTTGTTCTGGATCTGCCCGCTGGCCGCGGCGATCACGGCCAGGAGCTGCCCGTCCCGGAGATGGACGAACTCCAGGTGCTCGACCACGTCGCTGTCCGGACGGGGCGCCTGCACCACGACCGTCAGATGGCTCAGCTCGCGCAGCATCCGGGTCGTCCGCTGCATCACCTCGGGCACGTCGCCACCGGCGGGCGCCAGGCGCTCGCGGATCTCATCCTTTTCGCCCGAGGTCAGGTTGCGCACCCGCAGCAGCGTGTCGACGTAGTAGCGCAGCCCGCGCTCGGTCGGCAGCCGCCCGCCCGAGGTGTGCACGTGGCGCAGCAGGCCCACCTCTTCCAGGTCGCCCATCACGGTGCGCACGGTCGCCGCCGACACGTCCAGCCCGTAGCGACGGGTGACGGTATGCGATCCGACTGCCTCGCCGGTGGCCAGGTACTCCGAGACCACGGCGTGCAGGATCTTCTTGGCTCGGGCGCCAATATCCACCCACCTGATTTACCTCAAGGAACCGGCCTCGGCCAAGGGTCGGGTCTATAGTCCGGGCGGTGATTTACCTGGACAACGCCGCCTCGACGCGCCCTGCCGACGAGGTCGTGACGGCCATGGCCGAGGCGGCGCGGGCGCACTTCGCCAACCCGGCCTCGGCGCACGCGGCGGGCGCGGCCGCGGCGCGCGCGCTGGCGGCGGCGCGCGACGAGGTGGCGGCGGCGCTCGACGTCGAGGGCGAGGAGCTGGTCTTCACCAGCGGCGGCAGCGAGGCCGACGCGCTGGGGGTGGTGGGCGCGGCCCGCGCGGCGCGCGGGCGCCACCTGGTGGTCAGCGCGCTCGAGCACCCGGCGGTGGTGCGGGCGGCCGAGGCGCTGGTCGGCGAGGGGTACACGCTCGACCTGGTGGCCCCCGGGCCCGACGGCGTGGTCCGCCCCGAAGCGGTCGCGGCCGCCGTCCGCCCCGACACCGCGGTGGTGGCCGTCATGCTGGTGCAGAACGAGCTCGGGACGGTGCAGCCGATCGCCGAGATCGCGCGCGCGCTCGGCCCGGCGGGTAAGCGCCGGCCCCACCTGCACGTCGACGCCGTGCAGGCGTTCGGCCTCCTGCGCCTGCGCCCGAGGACCCTGGGGGCCGACAGCCTCGCGCTGTCAGCGCACAAGCTGCACGGGCCGCGCGGGGCGGGCGCGCTCTGGATCCGCCCGGGCGCCCGGCTGGTCCCGCTCTGGGTGGGCGGCGGCCAGGAGCGCGGGCGGCGCGGCGGCACCGAGAACCTGCCGGCGCTGGTCGGGTTCGGGCGCGCCGCGGCGCTGGCGCGGCGGGCGCTCGAGGCCGGGGCCGACGCGGCGGTGGCGGCGCTGCGCGATCGGCTGGAAGCGGCAGCGCTGGCGGCCGTCGCGGGCGCGCGCCCGACGGTGGCCGGCGCCCCGCGCGCCCCTCACATCGCCTCGCTGGCCTTCCCCGACCTGCCGGCCGAGCCCCTCCTGCACGCGCTCGAGGCCCGCGGCGTGCTCGCCTCGGCCGGCTCCGCCTGCGCCTCCAAGACCGCGGGGCCGAGCCCCAGCCTGAAGGCGATCGGCGTCGACGACCGGACCGCCGTCCTCCGCTTCTCGCTCTCGCGAGAGACGACCGCGGCCGACGTCGACGGCGCGGCGGCGGCGCTGGCGGAGGCGGCCCGCGAAGTGGCGCTCGCCAAGCGCCCCGGGCGCGGGTAAAAGACGCCCCGCATGTCTCAGGAGTCCCAGGCGTCCACGCGAGGCGGGGGCGTCATCCTCTGCCGCTACGGAGAGCTGTTCCTCAAGAGCGGCAACCGCCGCCGGTTCGAGCGCGTCCTCGTGGACAACATCCGCGCGGCGGTGGCCGATCTGCCCGAGTCACAGGTGACCGCCACGCACGGCCGCACGCTGGTGCGGGTCCACGCGAGCGCCGTCGAGGACGCCGTCGGGCGTCTCGGGCGCGTGTTCGGCCTGGTGTCGTTCTCGGTCGCCCGCCGGGTGGCCGCCGACGCCGAGCTGGCCGCCATCGGAGAGGCCGCCGTGGGCGAGGCCAGGGCCGCCATCGCGCGCGACCGGCCGGCGTCGTTCAAGATCGAGTCGCGCCGCTCGGACAAGCGGTTCCCGCTCAATTCGCTGGAGATCTCCAAGCTGGTCGGCGCCCGCGTCCAGGCCGAGACGGGGCTGGCGGTGGACGTCCACACGCCCGCGCTCACCGTCGGCATCGAGGTGGCGACGGGCCACGCCTTCGTCTACGCGGGGACGCACGCCGCGCCCGGCGGCCTGCCGGTGGGCGCCTCGGGGCGCGCGCTGCTGCTGCTCTCGGGGGGCATCGACTCGCCGGTCGCCGGCTGGCTGGCGGCCAAGCGCGGCCTGGCGCTGGACGCCGTCTATTTCCACTCGCCGCCCTACGTGGGCGAGAAGTCGCGCGACAAGGTACTGACGCTGGCGCGCAAGCTGGCGCGCTGGCAGGCGCTCCGCTCGGTGACGGTCGTGCCCTTCACCGACGTCCAGAAGCGGCTGCGGGACGCCGGCCCTGCCGAGCTGGCGGTGGTCCTCTATCGCCGCATGATGATGCGCATCGCCGACGCCGTGGCCGACAAGCTGGAGGCGACCGCGCTGGTCACCGGCGAGAACCTGGGCCAGGTGGCCAGCCAGACGATCGAGAACCTGACCACCATCGAGGACGCCGCCCGCCGGGTGGTGCTGCGACCGCTCGTCACCTACGACAAGGTCGACACCATCGCGCTGGCCCAGCGCATCGGAACCTTCGAGACGTCGATCCTCCCGTTCGACGACTGCTGCTCGCTGTTCGTGCCGCCCCACCCGGCCACCCGGGCGCGCGTCGAGGACGCGGTCAAGGCCGAGGCCAAGCTGGATCTCGCGGCCGAGGTGGCCGCGGCCGTGGCGGCCAGCGAGCGGGTGCCGGTGGCCTGATTCGGCTATGCTGAGGGATTCAGCGATGCAGCCCGCAGCCGACCGATCGACGACACCCCTCAGCCCCGCCCTGACCGACAAGCACGCCCGCCTGCGCGAGCTGCTCGGCGGCTACGGGTCGGCGCTGGTCTGCTTCTCGGGCGGCGTCGACTCGACGCTGCTCCTGCGCGTGGCGCACGACGTGCTCGGCGACCGCTGCACGGCGCTGACCACCGTCTCCGTCACCATGGCCGACAGCGAGCGGCAGGCCGCCCGCGACCTGGCCGCGCTCATCGGCGCCCGGATCGAGCTGGTCGACTCGCACGAGCTGGAGCGCCCGGGCTTCGCGCAGAACCCGACCGACCGCTGCTACCACTGCAAGTCCGAGCTGCTGGAGATCGCCCGCCCGCGCGCCGACGCGCTCGGCCTGCGCGAGGTCCTGCTGGGCACCAACCTCGACGACCTGGGCGACCACCGCCCGGGCCTGCGCGCCGCAGACGAGCGCGGCGCGCGCCAGCCGCTGGTCGAGGCCGGCTTCAGCAAGCCCGAGGTCCGCGCGCTCTCTCGCCAGCTGGGGCTGCCGACCTGGGACAAGCCGCAGCTCGCCTGCCTGTCGTCGCGTTTTCCCTACGGCACCGAGATCACCCCCGAGCGCCTGCGCCGGGTCGACGCCTTCGAGGACGGCCTGCGCGCGCTGGGGTTCCGCCAGCTGCGGGTCCGCTACCACGGCGAGGTGGCGCGCCTGGAGATCGACCTTCACGACATGCCGCGCGCGCTAGAGCCCGGCACGCGCGAGGCGATCGTGACCCTCGGGCGCGCGCAGGGGTTCACCTTCGTGGCGCTCGACCTGGCCGGCTTCTCCTCCGGCTCGCTCAACCAGCTGATCGGCCTCGGCCCGCGACGCCCCCGGACCTGATCCTGAGGCGGCGTTCCGGGCCGCGGCCTCGGTCACCGAGACGCCGTTAGAGATCGGGAACGTTTTCGCCGCGGTGCGGACCTGTAACCGAATCGTGGCGAGCGGTGGGCGCCGCCCCGGGTAGAAGCGTGCCAGCGGAAGGGCGAGGAGGGGTCGATGAGAAACACAGTCCCTGCGTTGACGGCACTCCTGTTGGCGCTCGTGGCGCGCGCGGCGCTGGCCGCAACCGCCGAGTCGGCCGGCGCCGGCGGCGCCACGGGATCGTCCGGCGCGCCGGCGGGCGCGGCCGCGAGCGCTTGCTGCGGATACTTTGGGAACGCCGGCAACTGGGGTGGGTCGAGCCATTTCTCGATGTGCATTGCCGGCGCTTCGTGCCAGCGTGCGGACCACACCCAGGTGGGTGTGACGTACTTCAGTGGCGCGCCGACGTGCCCGGCGGGGTACTACGACTGCAACGTGACGACGGGACCGCTGGCGTGCGGGTACAGTTGCCAGGGTCAGGACGGCTGTGGCGCGTATTCGCCCAGCCCATCGTGTTGCTCCGGCAACGCTGGCGGCGGGTGCTCGAACGCCGAATTCCGCGGGTGCTGCGGGCCGACCGAGATCATGGTGCCCACCGCGATCCAGAAGTCGTCGTCCGAGTGGACCGTCGCCTACGGGTACAAGACCAGCGCCCCGAAGACCAGGAAGTAGCCGGCGCGCGCCGGTCCTAAGCCCGGCGCGCGCGCCGCCGGAGGGCCGTCAGAGCGAGGCCCACCAGCAGGACCATCGCCGGGCCCGGCTGCCCGTCCTGGCCGATCGCGCAGCTGCACCCACCGCCGCCGCCCCCGCTGCCGCCCGAGGTCCCGCCCGTTCCGCCGCCGGTCGTTCCGCCCTTCGAGTTGCCGCCCTGGCCCGTCGCGCCCGACGATCCGCCCTGGCCCGTCGCGCCCGACGATCCGCCCTGGCCCGTCGCGCCCGACGATCCGCCCTGGCCCGTCGCGCCGCTGCCGGCCGCGCCCGACGATCCACCCTGGCCCGTCGCGCCGGAGCCGCCGCCACCACCCTGGCCGGTGGTACCGCCGGTGCCAGAGGCGCCGCCGCTCGCCGACCCGCCGGCGCCCCCCTTGCCGGTGGTGCCGGCGGTGTGGCACTGGGTGTCGCAGGCGGCGCCCGTCGCGTTGGCGAAGCCGTTGTCGCACTGCTCGCCGCTGTCGATGACGCCGTCGCCGCAGTGGGCTTTGGTGCAGTCGGTGCGGCAGGCGTTGGGGGACGTGTCGTTGTTGGCGACGAAGCCGTTGTCGCACTGCTCGGGCGAATCGACCTGGCCGTTGCCGCACAGGGAGGTCCACCCGATGTCCCGCAGCAGCGCCGCCTCCATCCGGATGTCGTGGCTGATGATGTACGAGGCGTTCGGCTCCTCCATCAGGTTGGGGCGGGCCAGCACGTCCCAGTGGGAGACGGTCGATCCCATGACGATCGGATTGCTGGCGTACATGTACATCCGCCCCTGCGCGTCGGCGCCCACCAGCCGCGTGCTGTCGGCGTCGAGCAGGACGGTGTTGCTGCCCTTGGCGAGCAGCATACCGTCGCCGTCGGTCACGCCCACGACCGGGATCCCGACGGAGAACATCGCCTGCTGGCTGGGCGGGACCTCGATGCTCGAAGGGGGCGCCACGCCGACGGGATCGGTGATGAGGAGGGCCAGCGCGCCCGTCGACTCGGCCAGGTAGGCCTTCTGGATCGACGAGCAGTCGCCGCCGTTGAAGAGGACGATCTTCCCCTGGTAGCTGGGGGGCGTGGCCGTGCACCCGTCGGCGGGGGTCCCCACCACCACCGTCGCCTGCACCTGCCCGGCCGAGAGCAGCGGACCGAAGATCGCCTCGGACAGCGCGCCCGAGAAGCCGGTGAGGGACGCCGGGGGAGTGATGCGGGGCGCCCCCTTGGCCAGCACCACGGGCGCCATCTGGCCGACGTTGTCCCCCTGCCACACCAGGTGCCGCACGTTCTGCACCGAGGCGGCTCGCTGCGTGTCGGTCATGGCCGACCAGAGCATGTTGGTCTGGTCGTCGTAGAGGTGGGCGGTGAAGACGTCGTCGAAGCCGGAGTAGAGCGCGCCCGAGTTGTTGTCGACGAAGCTGGTGAACCCCAGCCCGTGGCCGAGCTCGTGCAGCAGCACGGAGATCAGATCGAGGTCGTCCGCCGGCGGCTTGCCGTCGAACCCGTAGTACCAGTCCTCCTGGCCGCCCGTGCACTGGCCGAGCGCGCCGTTGAACTGGGCGTCGATGTCCTCCATCCCGGGGTTGATGTCGAAGCCGGCCAGCTTGTCGGCCAGCGCCTCGGGGACGACCAAGTTGGGGGGCGAGCCCGGCTCGTCGATCTCGACGCCGGCGGTGCTGGCCTGGCCCAGCGTGATGCTGTTGGCGTTGCAGTCGAGCGGCTGGAAGTTCGCGGCGATCACGATGGGGACGGCGCTGTCGAGCCTGGCGCCCCAGAGCGCGGTCGCCTGCTTGAACGCGTTCATCCGCTGCTGGCCCACGGTGGTGCCGGTGTTCCCGGCGACGGGCGTGGCGGGCGTGGTGTCGTTGAATCCTTCGCCCGGCGGGTCGAGGTTCTGGATGGTGAAGGTCGCGGTGGCGCGGGCCATCGCGGGCGTGCCGAGCGCCGCCGCCAGCACCAGCGCGGCCGAGGCGCGGCGGCTCACTGCGCACCTCGCGCCGCCAGCGGCCGTCGGTTCTCGCGGCAGATCTGCCGCCAGCTCCCGTCGGGTTGCCGCTCCAGCGTGTGGATGTGGTCGGGGAAGTTGCGCAGGTCGATGTGACGTCCCCCGCTGGCGGTCGCCACCGGCGCGGGCAACGGCACCCGCGGCGAGGCCGCGACGCGCGCCGCCGCTTCCTGGCGCGCACGCTCCTGCGTCGCCTGCATCTTGGCGGCGAAATCGGCCGCCTCCTCGGGCGACGCGGGCGCCGATGCAGCGCCGCTCGACGCCGTCGTCCCGGGTCGGTCCGCGCAGCCGCCAAGACTCAGAGCCGCGCCCAGAAAAAAGGCGCACGCCCCTCCCCTCCCAAGCCAAGCCAATTTCATGCGGGAAAGCCTCTCACATTTTGTGCGCACGAAGATCGACCGACTGCGATACACCGCTGGTCGTGCGTCACCTGCCGAGGAACGCCTGGATCGTCGCTTTATTCCCGGTCTGTCTCGCGGGCGTCGGATGTCCGAGAAAGGACGCCGCCGCGCCGGCCCGCACCCCGACCCTCTCGGCGCCAGCCTGCTTCGACGTCACCTCCAGCCAGAACAGCCCGGGGACGCAAAAGGTGTTCGCCGCGCGCCACTGTCAGGGCGGCGGCGTCACCTGGGACGCGCTCCTCGAGGTGCTCGCCGCCCGCCAGGGGGTCGTCGAATCGGTCGACGTGCCGCCGGCCGGATGGACCGGCGAGGTCTCCATCCTCGACGGTGCCACGCTCTTCTCGATAGACGACGAAGGGGACGCCGCTCGCTTCTGCGCCGCCTCGCCGGAGCTCGTGGCGACGATGCGTCGCGAGGTCGCGCGACTGAACACCGACGCCGACGCCCTCACCCGTACGATGGGCGCTGCAAACCCGGTCGCGCTCGAGTGTCTCGCGGCGGACGGGACGACGCCCAGGCTGCCCGCGCTCGTACCGACCATCAACGAGCTGCCGCCTGGACCCCGGGTCGCGGCCCGCGCGGCGGTCGAGCGGCTGCGCTACGCGCTCACCCGGCAGCCGGTCTGGTGCTTCCCACCCGATGATCCCCAGCGACGCACGGGCGCTCTCCGTTTCTCCTCCGACGGAACCGTGACCTGGACGGCGACGGACGGCGAGCTGATCGGGCGCGGCCTGTGGCATCTGCCTACGCTCTCGAATGGCGACGACCGGATCTCGGTGCTGGTGAAGCGCTTGCCGGGCGCCAAGGGCCCGGGCGGCGACGCGCTGGAACACTTCAATCTCGGCGCCTCGGGCCGCATCGGATTCGATCTGATCGGCGAACAAAACATCACGCGCAACGAGATGGTCCCCGGCGACGCTTGCCTGCAGCGCGCGAAGCGCTGACCCACCTACACGCGCCCGGCCGTAAAATGGCGCATGGGCTACGACACGAATGTGGCGCGGGCGCTCAAGCCGCCATCACGGGCGCCCTGGGTGCTGCTCGGTTTGACGTTGTCGCTGGCGGGCTTCGTCGGCTACCACGCCTACAAGGAGCTGGAGAAGACGAAGGCCGAGGCGCAGACCGCCTCCGCCGCCACCCAGAAGGCGGTAGCCGACTTCGCCGCCGCCACCGCGGCGCAGAAGGAGCTCTCGGACAAGGTCGAGAAGCTGGAGAGTGACAAGACCGAGCTGACCACGGCCAAGGACGAGCTGTCGAAAGAGGTCGAGGCCAAGTCGGGCGAGCTGGAGCAGCTGAAGGGGACCTACGACAAGCTGGAAGAGAAGATGAAGGACGAGATCGCCAAGGGCGACATCTCGCTGTCGCAGGACGGCGGCCGCCTGCGCGTCGGTCTGGTCGACAAGATCCTGTTCGACTCGGGCGAGGCCGCCGTCTCCAAGCGCGGTGAGGACGTGCTGGCCAAGGTGGGCGCGGTGCTGGCCACCATCGACGACAAGCAGATCCAGGTCTCGGGCCACACCGACCGGACGCCGATCTCCGACAAGCTGACCGTCCAGTTCCCGACCAACTGGGAGCTGTCGTCGGCGCGGGCCATCAACGTGGTGCGGTTCCTGTCCGAGAAGGCGAACGTGCCGCCCGAGCGGCTGGTCGCCAGCGGCTACGGCGAGTACCACCCGATCGCCAGCAACAAGACCGCCGCCGGCCGCGCGCGCAACCGCCGCATCGAGATCCTGCTGACCCCTTCGCTGGCCCCCAAGGCGATCGCCAAGAGCAAGCTCACCGCCGTCGCCGAGCGGACCGAGAAGGAGAAGGCCAGGCCGTCGCCCAAGGCCAAGGGCAAGAGGTAAGCGCCGGCGAACGGCGCATCGACCGGGTCGACGAGGCCGCTTCCGCGGGCCGCCCTGCGCCCGGCTGTCGGAGACTCCACGCTACGGGAAGTCGACGCGGTAGTGGCGAGGCTTGATGGGACGGCCGCCATCCTGCCCCGAGACCACGATCTCACTCTGTTTGTTGAAGGTGACCGGCGTGTCGCGAGCCTCCGCCCTCAGCCCGCCGGCGAAGCGGTAGGTCTCGACCTCGGTGCACGACGGGGCGCCGCTCGGGCCCACGCCGCAGAGGTGCAGCGTGCGCCGATCGGTCTGGCTCCACCCCTCGCCGTCGGCCGTCGGGACCCGCGTCTGCTGCTCGACCTCGATCAGCAGCTCGGCGCCCGTGCCGGGGAGGACGTCGCGCGCCTCGGGCGGCCGCGGCCATGACGTCGTGAGCGCGCCCTCGAAGTCGACGTCACGCCCGACCTCCTGCCTCCACCATCCCGACGGAAGGCGGACCACCAGATAGTGGTGCACGGCGTTTTCTCGCGAAGGGGGGCGCTTGAAGTCTCCCTGCGCCGACACCCGCACCTCCAGCCAGGGCGCAGGCGGAGCGCGCAGCGAGGCGCGCTCGACGCACCCGGGGCAGGCAGCCTCCAAGGTGGGGAACGGCCCCGCGCAGCGTGTGGTTCCGAGCGACAACGGCGCCGCGCCGGCTGCCGTCAATCCCGCCGCGGAGAGCGCGAGCGCCAGGCAGGCGAGCGGCGCCCGCACGGACCTACGACCCGGTCCAGTAGCGGATGGGGCCGGTGTCGCTGTGGACGAACTGCGAGTGCGGGTAGAAGCCGACGCCGCCCATGCGCAGCGACTTCACGTAGTGGAGCACCTGGCGGGTGGCGATGCCGCGGATGCGAAAGTCGACGGCGTGCCCTTCCATGTGCTGGCTGTGGCGCGCCACCTGATGCCCCTTCTTGCGCAGCATCAGGTTGTACTTGGGCGACCGGTAGCCGGAGACGACCTCGATCCGCCGCGCCGAGAACTTCCCCGCCACGCGCTTGAGCACGTCGATGAGGCGCAGGTCCATGTGCGTCGCCTGGTTGGTGAAGTGATCGCGCAGGAAGAAGCGGAAGCGGTTGTCGATCTCGTGCCCTTCGCCGGGGAGGATGGGGAGCGCCTCGTGCGTCCAGATGTTGTAGAGCGTGGTGACCGGCTCGATGCGCTCGCCCGGCCACAGCTCGGGATCGCTCTGGGGCGCGTTCGGGCGGCTGGCCAGGCGCCGCGCGCGCGCCGCGCGGCTGGGCGTCGACCAGCGCGCGAGGTCCGCGTCCGACACGTGCACGTCGGGGCGGAGCGCCTTCTCGCGCAGCCATTCCTCTTTCTTGGAAAGCACGCGCGGCTCGCCGGGCGTCAGGTGCTCGGCGCGCGCGACCACCGGATCGAACAGGCGATCCGGCGGGATTTCAGCGACCTGGTCGACGGGCATCGCCAGGCAAGCCAGCAAAACGATCACTGCCTCAAAGTATAGTGCGCGCCGCGCAGCGGCCAAGAATTCAGCGGAATTTCTACGTTATTCGCAGTCGAGCTCAGCCGTGCCGAGCGCGTGGCACTTGAGGCAGGCGCGCTGGTTGCGGGCGGAGAGGAAACGGCAGCGCGCGGTCCGCCCGAAGTTGGGACCGTGCGGCGAGAAGTTGGGGCCCCGGGTCGGGTCGGTCGAGTGGCAGGCGAGGCAGCTCTCCTCGCGGTGGCAGGAGACGCACGACCGGATGTTCCGCTTGGCCTGGACCGAGTGGCTCTGGGGGCGGGGGTTGGCGATGACCACGCCCGCGGCGTCGCGGGCCCAGCCGGGCGGGTGGAACTGCTTGACCCCCGTCCCGGTCCCGAACGGATTCTGGGCCTTGACCCCCGGCAGCCCCCCTGTGGGGTCGGAGGCGACACCGGTCCGCTGGTGGCACCCGATGCAGAACGTCTGCAGGCGGTGGCAGGACGAGCAGTCGGGGACGTTGCGGCGCGCGTCCGGCACGTGCAGCGTGACGTAGTCCGAGGGGTGGATGTCGGGCGGCTTGACCACCCCGCCGTGGCAATCGACGCACTCGTTTCGCTTGTGGCAGGTGAGGCAGTAGGTCTCGTCGCGGCCGGCCTGCGCGTGGTCGCGCCGGAACGTCGGGCTGTGGGCGTCGAACCCGCGCAGCGACCCGGACGGCTGGAGCAGCCCGGTGCCGCCGGCCGCGATGGTGGCCGCAGTGGCCAGCTGCACCTGCAGGCGGCCGTCGGGCTCGGTCAGGTGGCAGGCGCCGCAGCGGGCGGTGGCCTGCAGCCCGTCGTGGCCGCCGGTGTGGCAGCCGAGGCAGCTGGCCATCATCGGCAGGTCGGCGCGGGTCACCATCGCCTGCGTGGCGGCGCTGGCGTGGCAGAGCTCGCACCCGATCCCGCGCCCGGCGTGCAGGCGATGGTTGAACTTGAGGTTGGGGCGCGCCAGCGCCACGCGCGGCGGCGGCGTGTGCGCGTCGGCCGGCATCCAGCCGTTTCCCGAGGCGTCGACGTGGCAGGCGTCGCAGCGGGCGGCGCCCTGGCCGGCCGGGACCACCTTCGCCGGCTGGGCGCGGTCGATCTTGTGGCAGGAACGGCAGGCGGCCTCGTCGGGGATGAGGTTGTCGGCGGCCACCGTCGAGCGGGCGGCGGCGGTGTGGCACCCCTCGCAGGTGGCGCCGAGGCGCGCGTGCTTGGCGTGGTCGAAGCGGATCGGGATCGTCTCGGCCGGGTAGATGAGCGGCGACGGCCCGGACGGCGTCACCGGCGCGACCGGCGCCGCCTGCGTGGTGGCCGGCGAGAACGGCGCGGCGGTGGCGGTGGCCAGCGCGGCGACCACGCCCAGCGCGCCCGCCGCTGCGACGGCCGCGCCGCCCGCCAGTGTGGAGAGCCAGCGCCTCATATCCGCGAGTCGATCTCCAGCATCGCCAGCCCGCGGAACTGGCTCTCGTAGTAGCTGCCGACGTTATCCTCGACCAGGAGGTGCAGCCGGACCCCCTCCCCCAGCACGAACCGGCCGCCGGCCTGGGCGCCGAACACGACGCCGCTCCCGTTCACCGGCGTCGCCAGGTCCGAGCGCCAGCCGTAGCCGGTCAACCGCCCCTCGAGCTCGAGCTGCGGACGCACCTTGACCCGCGTCGTCGCGTCGACGCCCACCTTGCGGCCACCGTAGCCGTCGTCCCAGTAGCCGTCGGCGCGCAGCATCCCGCGCGCGCCGCGCCAGGCGGCGCCCAGGCTGCCGCCGGCCGCGAATCGCCCGCCCGGCGCCTCGGCCCCCACGTCCTGGCCCGCGTAGGGTCCGGTCTGCGCGACCTCGTCGTCGGTGGCCAGGAAGAGCCGCGCGAAGCCGCGCGCGTAGGCCTTCACGCCGCCCGGCAGGCCGAGCTCGTAGCTGGCGCGCAGGTCGCGGTAGGCGCCGGTCGAGAAGATGTTCCAGATCGAGTCGCCGTCGAACGTCGGCGCCAGAAAATCGTGCTCCAGGGTCACCCACTGGCGCGGCGTCAGCTTCACCCGCACCGCCAGCTGCTCGTCGTCGAGCTCGTCGAACAGGAAGTTGTAGCGAATCCCGCCGGTCACGAAGACGCGGTTGCGCCAGCTGGCCGTCGCGGTCAGCGAGGCGACCTCCTCGTTGATCCCGCTGTCGGGCTCGCCGGGCAACCGGTCGGCGGTGGCCGACCAGACCTCGCGGAAGGAGAGCCGCGCCGACCAGGCCGAGGCGGGCGAGCCGGCCACCAGCGCCGCGCCGGCCAGCGGCGCCAGCTCGCCGTTCTGCGCGGGCCGGGTGGCCGGGTCGCGCGAGCCGTTGCTGGTGCCGTCCAGCTGGTAGATCGGCGATGAGAGCGGCATCTCGCCCTTGACCTCGGTTCCGACGAACGCCTCCACCCCGAACAGGCGGGTCGCGTGATAGAGCAGGTCGGCGCCGTCGAACGAATAGAAGTCGATGAGGTCGAAGTGGATCTGCCGCCCCAGCTGGAAGTCGAGGTGGCCCCCGATGTTCCGCCCG
>Ga0070734_10000816_pt1 | contig 54940 bp, 39 predicted proteins | sample Coa_R1_8_FD_66444 | JGI IMG/M metagenome (GOLD analysis project Ga0070734, IMG submission 66444) | Surface soil microbial communities from Centralia Pennsylvania, which are recovering from an underground coalmine fire - Coalmine... | ecosystem: Environmental > Terrestrial > Soil > Unclassified ...
CGTATTGCGCGTAAAAGAATGTCGCATAGCGATTGCTCTGCGAAGCCTCATAAACGAGGCGATTGACATTGCCGACCATGGCGGCGAGATCTTCGGGGGCGCGCGTGGCCTCGCTTCGCAGCGATGCTTGCAAGCTGGCCATCATCAGTGCGGCAGAAATCCCTTTACCGGAAACGTCACCAATGGCGATGCCCAGTTGTCCGCCGGGAAGGGCGAGAAAATCGTAGTAGTCGCCGCCAACGCCCAGCGCGGGCCGGCATGCGCCTGCATATTCGACTCCTTGGATGGGCGGAAATTTTTGCGGGAACAGCCGCTCCTGCACTTCGCGAGCAATTTCCACTTCGCGGTTGAGGCGTTCGCGCTGGGCGACTTCCTCGGCTATAGCCGACATGAGACGGGAATTTTCGAGAGCGAGGCCAGTTTGCGCAGCGACAGATTTCAGCAAGCGCACATCAGTGCCAGAGTAAGGCTCATCGGAAAGTTTTCGTCCGAGACTGATGAATCCTAAAAGATTGTCATGCGCGTTCAGCGGAAGCAACAGTTCGGTGTCGAGAGTAGCAAGTTGGGCGCGGTCGTGATCGTTGACCTGCGGTTCGCGATAGAGCCACGAATCAGGATCGTCGAGATAGACGCGCGCCGGTTCACGCTGCCTGGTCAGAGTTTGAACGGTTCCGGCATTCGATGCGAAAGAAACATCGGGGGTAGCACCGTATCCGAGGGCGTAAGCAGGGCGGTAGACGCTGTTGGTTCCCAATAAAACAGCGATGCGAGGCACGTGCAGAATGTCTGCGAGGCGAGTGGCAACAGTTTCGATGAGCGGGCGGGTTTCCACCATGCCGCGTACCTGGTCGCTGAGTTCACTTAATACAATTTCGGCGTTGTAGGCTTCGCGGAAAAATCTGCGGTCCGTCCATGCCCGCAATTGGTCTCCCAGGCGGCGCACATAAAATACAAAACCGAATCCAAGAGCGATCAAGGCAATTTTTTGCGCGTCGCCGAGCGCCTTACCACGGGTCAACACCGTGGCCGAGAGAATCATCGTGCCTACGATGAGCACCTGCAAAATGCGGATTCCACGCGTGGCCAGTCCGTACTGCAAACCTTGCCGCAACACGACGCGGACATCCATGGCGCGTTGCACTACGATCACGTATCCAAACGTTAAGGGCGCCAACAGCAACATGAGAAGGGCAGAGTAGATAACCCAATCGGGGAAGACATCTAATACCGGTTTTCCTTTGAGTGCGGCGATGATCGTTAGGAACAATCCGGGAGTCATACCGACGCTTGTCCCCCAATACAGCAGGCGGAGGCGGCGCTGGCTATCTGGAGAAATGGCCGTGTAGGACTTCATGAAGATGAATGCAAAAAATCCGCTAACGATTGCAAAGGTGTAAAGCCGGACAAAGCTCTGAAAAGCGCTGAAATGGCTTTGAATTGTATGTGCAGTTCGATAATCGTTCACGTCGAAGATTACGACGACCACATTAACGATGGCGTTGACAGCCAGCGGAGACAGCGCAATAAACGGAATGCTTTTTCTCAGCCGGCTGGCTTTCGTCCAATATGGAAAAGGCTCGGGAAAAAAGAAGCCGAATAGAAACATGAAAATTGGCCAGCATGAAGCCAGGGCAATATCGTAGGCAGCGCCGAGTTCGCGAAATCCGGGGCCCCAGCTGGGGATTTTTCCGGTATTGGACAAATGCGAGAAGCCGAGGAGCAAGCCGAGAAGAAGCCATGAAGATCTATCGCGTGGACGAACGAGAACTACCCAGGACCCCAGAAACAAGCAAAATGCGGGCATGAAGATGTTGAGAAGAACGTCGAAAGCGATTTTCAGAGCGCCACTTGCACCTGGGGTAGCTGGCAGCAGGACTTCGTAATCTCCTACGCGGGCGTCTTGCGAACGAAGACGGACGCGCATCGCGGAGCCTGCTTTTGTTCGAATGACTTCTTCCGCCAGAACTTTAGAACCCGTATAAGGTCGTCCATTGACTGCGAGCAGGGAATCTCCGGGGCGAATACCGGCATGAGCGGCATCGGGAGAGACATAGGACAACGCAGCGCTGCCGATATCTGTCGAAAAGTAAGCGACATCCACTTTTTCGCCGCGGACTATGTCAATGGTCTGACGACAGAGGAAAGCCACTCCGGAAAGGAAAATACAGGCGAGAACGATGTATGCCAGCACTGGACGAGAGCGCCCCAAGTGTCGCGGCGTGGCGTAACTTGCAACATCTCCCATGCGCACGATTTTACATGGTGAATTTGTTATTGAGCGGGCTTGCCGTCTCCCACTGGCTTGTCAAACAGTTTTGGATCAATTTTCGGATTGAACTGAATAGAAGTTGTTTTCACAACACTGGAAACTTTCCCATCCTGTTTGTTGGTGTGCGTGCCAGGAAGAGTGATGCCCTCGGTTGTCGTCCAGTCAGATAAATCCGTTTGCCCCTGAAATGGCCCGGATTGACCCATAGCTGTGTAGGTTTCGCTGAGGACGCGCCCGTTGGAGGGATCCACGTACCAGCGCATCGTCACGCCTGCGCCGCTCACGTCAACGATCGCGGCATCCACATTGCCAATTTTTTCCGAACCGTTTGCGGCAAAAATAAAAGCCGGATCATCGGCATGTTGAGCGAGGAAGAGCAAGTCGCGGCGGATCTGCTCGGAATTTTCTTTCTTTTGAGAGTCGCTCAAGTCTTTAATGCCTCCACCTTCGGCTGACATCATGCCAAGCGTAGGTGTGACAATCACGGTTATTGTGCCGGTCGCGATGGGAATGCTGACGTGCATCTTGTCGGGATAAACGATGGTGACGTCAATGGGCACCGGCGAGCCATTGGCTTCGTTTTCCGCCAAAACGGTGTGCACCGACTTCACTGTTTTTATCTTGTCCAAGCCACCGAGAGCCTGCGCCACTTTCAGGGCAAGAGCTTTACCTTCGGGGTTTGAAGATGTGGGGGCTTTTTCGGCGGATGCGGCGCTTGGCGGGGGCGGAATTGTGATGTCAATATTCGTCACGGAACCTAGCGTGGTGAGCGGCTTGCCAAATTCCGCCGTGTTGCCGACGACGAGAACAGCAAGTTGATCTCTATGAATGTATTTGGCCGCAGCCTCCGCGACCTGTTCTTTCGTGACTTTTTCGACGGCGGCCTGATAGTGCTCCAGATAGTCCAGCGGAAGACCGTAAAACTCGTAGGTCATCTTTTCAAAGAGAATTTTGGCTGGGGAATCGAAGCGGAATACGAATGCGTTAAGAATGGAATCTTTCGCGTTTTTAATTTCTTCGTCTGTAATTGGGTGGCTGGGAAGGTCATCAATTTCCTTGTAGATGGCATTGATGGCGTCCACCGTGCTCACGCTCTTAGTGCCCATCTGGAAACGAACGACTCCGGGATGATCGAATGAACTGCCAATGCCTCCGCCCACGCCATAAGCCAGACCCTGAGCCGTGCGAATGCTTTTGAAGAGGCGGGAAGAGAAGCCGCCGCCGAAGGCCTCATTGAAAACCTGCGTTGCATAGTAATCAGGATTTTCGCGTTTGATGCCGAGTTCGACCATATCTATCGAGCTTTGATTGACGTCATCTTTTAGAACGAGGTAATAACCGGGCTTGGCAGAATGAAAATCAATTTCGGGCTTCGTCCAGTCGGGACCCCTTGCCCAATCGCCGAATGCGGCGCGTAGTTTGGCTTCCAACGCGCCTGAATCGAAATCCCCGACGATGCCAAGAATGATGCGGTTGGGATACACATGCGTTTTGTGCCAATTGACCAGATCCTCTCGTGTGACTGCGGCGACGGTTGCGTATTCGGCTTGCCGGACATAAGGATTGTTGGCGCCGTAGGCCAGCTTCGCTGATTCGCGCTGAGCAATCCCGCTGGCGTCGTCATTGCGCCGCGAGATAGCGTCATTCATTTCTTTCTGTGCGAGATCGAGTTTGTCGGCGCGAAACTCGGGCGCGCGGAGAAGGTCGTTGAAGATTTTGAAAACGTCGTCGAAGTCTTCTTTCAGGCAGGAAAAAGAAATGGAAGTGGAGTCCGGGGCATTGTTGGTTTCTACTTTTGCCGCGCGAGCTTCGAGAAAGTCGTCGAGTTGGTCGCCGGTTTGCGATTTCGTGCCACCGTTGCGCCATACCTCGCCGTACAAATCCAACATGCCGATTTTGTTCGCGGGTTCGCTGATGGAGCCGCCGCGAATACGCATGGAGCCATCAATCAGAGGCAACTCATGATCTTCTTGTAGGAAGATGATCATGCCATTCGCAAGCTCAATGCGCTTGGGCTGCTGAGGATGAAAAGCAGGGAGCGGCGGGATGGCAATTTTGGTCCAATCCGTGGCTTGAGGGAATGCAGATGGAATCGCGAAAAACGCAAATACTAAGCAAGCGAGAAGTGCGAGGCTATGCTTTTTCATTGTGCACCTCCTTGCGTGCTATCGCCTTTTGCAGGAGTTGCCGTTTCGATGACGCCGACGGTGCGATTCGTGGCGACGAAAGTTTGCTGCGCTACACGGCGAATATCCGCTTTGGAAACTTTGTCTATGCGATCAACGGCGTGGAACAGCTCACGCCAGTCGCCATAACGGGTTTGAAACAGCGTCAACTCCGAGGCCAAACCTTCGTTGTTGCCCAGGCTGCGCAGTAGATTTGCCTTGGCCCGCGTCTTGATCATCTTCAGTTCCTCATCGCTGATGTCTTCAGTCTTTAAGCGTTCGATCTCTGAGTGGATGGCGTCTGCCATTTCCGTGGTCGTGTGGCCCGGCATGGGGAAAGCATAGAACGCAAAAAGGTGAGGATATTTGTTGCCGGGCAACCCAGTGAATCCGGCGGAGTCGGATGCAATTTTTTTGTCGCGGACTAATGAACGATACAAACGGGAAGTGCGGCCGTTTGACATAAGATCAGCAATCGCGTCATAAACCGCATCGTCGGCACTGCGATAATCGGGCCGGTGATAGCCTTCTAAATAAAGCGGCTGCGACTGTTCTTGCAATACGACACGTCGTTCGGAATTTTGCGGCGGTTCGGTTGTAGTGCGTTCGTCCGGCGTTTCCTGCGACGGAATTCGTCCGAAATACTTTTCGAGCAATGGAATTGTGGTGGAAGTTTTCACATCGCCGACAACGGCGACCACCATGTTGGAAGGAATGTAGTACTTACGGAAGAAATTGCTTGCGTCCGTGGCAGAAAATGTATTGAGGTCCGGCATCCAGCCGATGGTCGGGCGGTGATACGGATGCGCCTGAAACGCGGCTGTTGTGAATTGCTCAAGCAAACGTCCGATGGGGTTGCTGTCCGTGCGCATGCGGCGTTCTTCAATGACGACATTGCGCTCCGTATAAAATTCGCGCATCACGGGATGCAGAAAGCGCTCTGACTCGAGGTAGGCCCACAGCTCCAGCCGGTTTTCCGGGAAGGAATAAAAATATTCGGTCTGGTCGTAGCTAGTGCTGGCGTTCATCCCTTCGCCGCCATTGCTCTCGATGATCTGCGGAAACTGGTTGGGAATCACATACTGCTGGGCGTCTTTCATGGCCGCCTTCCACGCGGCTTCCAAACCTTTTACTTTTTGATCGTCGCGGCCGACGCGTTTGTCGCGTTCATAAATGTATTGTGCATAGATTTTTTCCACTTTTTCGAGCGCGAGTTTCTCCGCTGGATAGTTTTTCGTCCCAATCTTGTCCGTGCCCTTGAAGGCCATATGCTCAAACATGTGAGCCAGTCCAGTTTCGCCCTGTGGATCCTGCACCGAGCCGACATCCACTTGCGTGAAGAATGAAAACACTGGCGCTTCGGGACGCTCGCAAACCAGAACGGTTAGCCCGTTCGGCAGTTTTTTGACCGTGATGCGCTTTTCAAAAGATGCAAGGTCTTGAGCGGCACAGAATGTGGTGGTTGCGAGGAAAAGGGTAAAAAACGCAAGTTGGCGGGATTTCATGAAGCCTCCACGTGCTTGGACGAATGAAGAGTGCAGAAGTTTTGAAATTACGTGGCGGAAGGGAAGGTTGTCAAACTGGTTTCCCGCTTTACTAGCTAAGCTTTAGAATCCCTTCGTGCCTACTTCCTCGGTTGTTGAAATCGCCGGCAAGCATCTTTCGCTCACCAACCTCGACAAAGTTCTCTATCCGAAAACTGGATTCACCAAGGGACAGGTGATTGATTACTATGCGCGGATTGCGCCGGTGCTGGTCCCGCACTTCAAAGATCATCCGTGCACGCTGAAGCGGTATCCCAATGGAGTAGATGCGCAGTTTTTCTTCGAGAAGAATGCCACGCAGCATCGTCCCGATTGGGTGAAGACGACGCCAGTGTGGAGTGAGGGCAATCAACGAACCGTCAACTACATTTTGCTGAACGATCTGCCAACCCTGGTGTGGCTGGCGAATTTGGCGGCGATTGAGCTGCATCCATCGCTTTCGCTGGCGAAGGATTTGAGTTGCCCGCGCTCGCTCGTGTTCGATCTCGATCCCGGCGCGCCTGCGGATATCGTGCAGTGTTGTCAGGTCGGAGTTTGGCTGAAAGAAATCTTTGATCACTTCAAGCTGCAAAGTTTTCCCAAGACTTCCGGATCGAAGGGATTACAGATTTATGTGCCTTTGAATGTGAAGACGAACTACGACCAGACCAAGACTTTTGCCCTCGCCTTGGCCCACTTGCTCGAGGATGAACATCGCCTAGTAGTTTCGGATATGAAGAAAGCTTTGCGTACAGGCAAGGTTCTGGTGGACTGGAGCCAGAACGACGAACACAAGACGACGGTCGGGGTGTATTCACTGCGTGCGCGTGAGCATCCCACGGTATCGACACCCGTTACGTGGGAGGAAGTCGAACGCTGCCTCAAGAAAAAAGATGCGGAGTTGCTGATATTCGAAGCGGAGCAAGTGTTGAAACGGGTGGAGAAGCTCGGTGATTTATTCGCCCCGCTGGAGACGTTGAAGCAGAAGTTGCCGAAGTTGAGCGGGACTGAGCCCGAGGAAGAAGCGCCTGCGAATGCGAAGAAGAGCGTGGCTAAGAAAGCCGTATTGAAGACGAAGACTCTGAAGAAAAAGTGACAGAAGCAGATTCCTCTCGAGTCGTCCTCGCGATGCGACTGCGAACGGCTCGGAATGACAAGGATTGAGGCTTTCGCTACAGCGAAAATCGAAGTGAGTATAATTTTCCAGAATTCCTATGGCGCAAATCTATATTGGAACTTCAGGATGGGCGTATCCCACATGGAAGCCCGAATTTTATCCGGCGAAGCTCGCGCAAGCGAAATTTCTTGGCTATTATGCGACCCAACTGAACGCCGTAGAAGTGAACTTTACCTTTCGCCAACTGCTCAAAGACACCACCGCGCAAAAATGGATTGAGCAAACGCCGGACAAATTTCTCTTCACGATTAAGGCGCACCAGGTGATTACGCATATCAAGCGCCTTAAGAATGCGGGAGATTTTCTGCCGCGATTTTTCGCCACCATTGAACCGCTCGCCAACGCCAGGAAATTAGCGCCGGTTTTGTTCCAACTTCCGCCAAACATGAAAGCGGACGCCAATCTGCTCGAAGAGTTCCTGGCAATTCTGCCGCGTGGCGCGAGAGCGGCGTTTGAGTTTCGGCACGACTCCTGGTTTGCCGACAATATCCTCGATTTGCTCAAGAAGAATAATCGGGCATTGTGCGTTGCCGAAAACGAAGAGAGGACCACGCCCGACATCGTGACTGCGGACTTCGCCTATTACCGCTACCGCAAGCCAACCTACACCGGCGAAGAGCGGCGGGCCATGGTGGATCGCCAGCAGGAGCACCGTGCGGTGGGGTGCGATTCATTCGCTTATTTCAAGCATGAAGAAACTCCGCAGGGTGCGCTCTATGCGGTTGAATTGATGCGCACGCTGAATCCAGCGTAATTTTCACCTAAAAGCCCGACTCACCCTCATCACTTTTTTTTGTGTCCGATAACCAGCACACTCAAAGGGTGAAGCTGCGTGCAAATCTGGAAGTGCTTGCACACTTTCTCGATTATCTGAAAGTTGAGAAAGGCCTCGCTTCTCTGACTATTTCTGCCTATGGCACTGACCTCGCGCAGTATGCGACCTTTCTTGAAAAGCGCAACCGAACTTTGTTGAATGCCACTCGTCCTGATGTGGGCGCTTTCCTTCAGGAGCTTTTTGCGAATTCAGTGGATGGAAGATCGGTTGGACGCAAGCTCTCGGCCTTGCGGCATTTATATAAGCATTTATTGCTCGATAAGCACATTGATCGCGATCCAACGCTTAACATCGATTCTCCGCGGCAGTGGAAAATTTTGCCGAAGTCCCTGGCGCGGGACGAAATGGAAACGGTGTTGCGGGCTCCACGCGCGGTTTCAAACCGCAAGGAAGCGGAAGCGATCGCATTGCGTGATCGCGCCATGCTCGAGGTTTTCTATGCAGGGGCGCTGCGGGTTTCGGAGATCATCGGCGTTAAACTCGAAGACCTCAAACTCGAGCAGGGATTTTTGTTGGTACGCGGCAAAGGAGATAAAGAGAGAATTGTGCCGCTAGGCAAGTCTGCGCAGCAAACCCTGGAAGAGTATTTGAAATCAGGCCGTCCTTTGATCGCAGGTGACGGTCTTTCAGCTTCGCGCGAGTTGTTTCTCGCGCGCGGCGCGCATCCGCTGACCCGCCAACGGGTCTGGCAGGTGGTTCGCGCAGCTTCGGAAGCCACGGGACGCCATGCCAGCCCCCACATGCTGCGCCATAGTTGCGCAACCCACATGGTGGAAAATGGTGCGGATTTACGTACCGTGCAGACGATCCTTGGACACGCGGATATTTCGACAACACAGGTCTATACGCACGTCGCGCTCGATAGATTAAAGACCGTTTATCAAAAACACCACCCGCGGGCGAAAGCACGGTAATGGAATCGCACGACGGAGCCACAGAGAAGCCGAGAAAGGCCAAGCCTTCCCGTACGGCGATTCAGAAATCGGTGGACGAGTTTCTGCGCGTTTTGCGCGAGCGCAATTCTTCCGCACACACCATCAAAGCCTATACAGGCGATTTGGATAACTTCGCGGAGTTCATCGGCCCGCGAACATGGAAAAAGATTGATCATCTGGTGATTCGCGGGTTCCTGTCGCACCTCTACGAAAAGGGTTTGAGCAAGACTTCGGTTGCCCGATCCCTTGCCGCGGTGCGCTCCTTTTACCGTTGGCTTGCACAGGAGGGAGTCGTTGAACAGAATCCTGCACAGCTTGTGGCCACGCCGAAGCTGCCCAAGAAGTTGCCGCGCGTGCCGACCATGGAAGAAATGAACGCTGTCCTCGATGGAGGAATGCCTGAAACGGCGTCTTTTCCAGAACGCGATGCGCTCATGTTTGAGCTTCTCTATGGCTGCGGAATTCGGAACTCGGAGCTGACCGGGATCAATCTCGACGATATCGGCATGAGCGCGGAATTGATCTTGATTCGCGGGAAAGGGAAAAAAGAGCGCTTCGTGCCTTTTGGAGATTCCGTAAAAGCAGCGCTGGCGAACTATCTTCCAGCGAGGCAAAAGTTTCTGGGTATGAAATCGAAAAACTCGCCGGCGCTGCTCGTGAATCAGCGTGGAGGACGGTTGACCACACGCAGCGTAGGGCGGATTATCAAGCGCATTGCAGTGGCGAAAGGCTTGTCGCCGGATGTACATCCGCATACGTTGCGGCATGCTTTTGGCACCCACATGCTGGAAGAGGGTGCGGATTTGCGCGCAATTCAGGAGATGCTGGGCCACGAACGTCTGGCCACGACACAACGATACACGCAACTCTCGACACGGCACGTACTTGAGGTTTACGACCGAACTCATCCGCGAGCGAAGTGACCTACCGGATGCTCTCCCACATCTCAACAATTTTCGTTTTTAGGTCTGCCGTGAGCTTCGTGTAAGTTTCTTCGGAGGCTTCGGATGCAGGCGGAGGCGCAACGGGGTCTCCGATTTTCATTTTTAACTGAGCAAATCTTTGAGGGCTTTTGCCTCGCGGCCACGTGTCATGAAAGCCTTCAATGGCCACGGGAACGATCGGGACCTGCAAGTTGATGGATAGAATTGCCGCGCCTTTTTTGAAGGTCTTGGGAGCGCCGTCAATCGAGCGTTCGCCTTCCGGATAGAGGACGAGCACGCGACCATGGCGCAGGCCATAGGCCCCGGCACGCATGGCTGGAACAAGATTCGCGTCAGGATCAACCACCACCACGTTCATTGACGCCGCTACTTTGCGCATAATTTTGCCACCGAAAATTTCGCTGGTGCCAACGGCAAAGCTGCGCCGCAAAATATGGCCCGGCACGACAGCAGCAAGGAATGCAGGGTCAATGTAGCTCTGGTGGTTGGAACAAATGATATAGGGCCCCTGCGCTGGGAATTTTTCGGCGCCGTTGACCTGCATGCGGAATGCAGTTTTTGCGAGCATGCGAATCATGATGGCGACGCCTTGCCAGAAGTATTCACGAATCGAAGACGATTTCCCTAGAGCGAGAACAGTGGGATCGGTAGGATCGTCGTCGAGGATGTCTTTCCATCCAGCAGATTGTTGCTGAGATGGCTTCGCGCCGGATGCGGCGCTTTCGCGAATTGCATCCACTAACTCGCGAACAGTGTAAATTTCCGCTAGCCAAGCTTCTTCGAGATTTCCGCCGATGGCCTGTTCAATCGCGACCAATAATTCAACCCGGCCCATGGAATCGAAGCCTAGGTCGAGTTCGAGATTCGAGTCGGGACGAATTTGCCCGGGCGAATTGCTCGCGGATTCTCGAATTACAGCGATCGCACGCTGTACATCTTCCTGCTCAAGCCACGCAGTATCTTCGGCCGTGAGCGGTTTTTCTGCCGGGATATCTCCTTCGCCAGATTTCCCCTTGACCAGATTGGCTCGAACGCGCTTCTCAATCTCAAAACGTTTCAGTTTCCGCGTGGTCGTGCGCGGCAGATCTTCCTGCCAGATTTCGTAACCCGCGATTCGCTTGGTGGAGGCCAGTTGTGCCGACAAACCTTCAATGTCAAATCGTATGACTTCTTTCGCATTGACGATTTTGCGTTCTTTTAGAACATCGAAATTAGGCACGACGACAGCGTAAAGTTTGTCCGAATTAGCTCCTCCAGGCGCGCCTTCCAGTCCCAGCACGCAAATTTCTTTTATGAATGGCGACTTGAGATAGAGAGCTTCAATTTCTTCCGGATAGACGTTCTTGCCGTTGCTTAAAACGATGACATCTTTTTGCCGGCCTGTGATGAATAAATTTCCGCGCGCATCGAAACGGCCGAGATCGCCGGTATGGAACCATCCGTCTTTGATGACGGCATCCGTTGCGTCGGGCCGGCTCCAATAACCCTTCATCACGATCGGCCCGCGAAGGATGATTTCGCCGGATGGAGGCCCGCCGTCATCCGGCATTTGTGGATTGTCAATTTTAGCTTCAAGCCCCGGCAGCGCCTTCCCGACGGACCCAATGACAAGGTCGCCCGGCCGAGTGACAAAAGCCCCGCCTGACGTTTCGGTGAGTCCATAGGCTTGGAGCACATCGATGCCGAGGGCATAGAAATCGGTGGCGACTTCAGGGCTGAATCGTGAACCGCCGGTAATGAGAAAGCGCATCTTCGGGCCGAATATCTTGTGGACTTTGCCAAAGAACGCTTTGCCCGCGTTGATCCCAATTTTGCGCAGGGCCAAATTTACTTTCATTAATGCGCGAAGAATCCGTAAAGCAAATGAACCTTTTTTTGCCGCCTCTTTAAAGATGCGCTCGTGAATCAGGTTGAAGAATTGTGGCACCACGCAAAAAATCGTAATTTCTCGCTCTTGCAATGCCCGAAGCAACTCAGTTGTGTTTAGCGTTTCCAGATAGACAACTCTCGTTCCGCTGACCAGCGGCAGAAGCAAATTCGCCATCTGCGAGAGAACGTGAAAAAGTGGAAGCAACCCCAGAATCGAATCTTCCGGGCCGATCTTGATGACTTTGAAAACGGACTCAGCCTCTGCCAGCAAATTGCCGTGCGTCAGCATCACGCCTTTGGGATCAGCAGTTGTGCCGGAAGTGTAAAGAAGGGAAGCAATGCTTTCTGCTGGAGGTTGCCCCGGAGCAAAATTACCAGGCCCCACCGCAAACATGGCATCGAGGGTAGGCTCCCCTTTTTCACCCTTCGCGTTCTGGCTGGTCAACACAATCCCAGCTTGCAATCCCTCGATTGCTTCCTGGACGATCTTCAGATGCTTTTCGTCGCTGAAAATGAGGCTTGTACCGCTGTCTTTGAGTAACTTTGCAACCTGGTCGGAGTGGAAAGCAGTGTCGAGGGGAACAGCGGTAAATCCCGCGGCAATAATTCCCAAATAGGAGGCCACCCATCGCGGATGGTTGTCGGCCAGAATCGCAACCCGTGTGCCGCTTTCAAGCGACTGGGCACTTAGCCATTGACCCACGCTCTCCGCCATCTGCCTTACTTCGCTATAGGTATAACTTTCCACCTGGTCGCGTTTTTGAATTTCCAGGCAGGGGTTGTTGGGCCAGCGTTCGGCGCACTCCCTGAATCGGTCGTAGAAAGTAGGCATGAGTCTCGAAAATCTTACACGACGGCGCAGCTTTTCGATGCTATAGACAGAGTCGCCGTTGTTTTACAGGCGCGTCTGAGAAGGGTCGAAACGCATCCAATATGCTAGGCTCTTATAAGGCGATTTGCGCCCGAAGCGCGACCAGCCTGTACGCCCATCCAAGGATTCGATTTTGATAAATACCGTAATTGCCAAGGTTTTTGGCACCAAAAACGAACGCGAAGTAAAGCGCTTGTTGCCGCGTGTCCAAGCCATCAATGCGCTCGAACCAACCGTGCAAAAGCTTACGGACGAGCAACTTCGGGCCAAAACTGAGGAGTTTCGCGCCCTAATTCAGGAGAGGCTGAGCCGCATCGCTGATGAACCTGATGCTGATTCCGATCGCAAGAAGCAGATTGAAGATCAGCGCCTCGCGGCCATCCGTGAAGTTCTTGATGAAATTCTAGAGGAAGCGTTTGCTGTTGTCCGCGAAGCGGGCCGCCGCGTGCTGAACATGCGCCACTTCGATGTCCAGTTGATTGGTGGCATGGTCTTGCATCAAGGCACGATTGCTGAAATGAAGACCGGTGAAGGGAAAACACTGGTCGCCACACTTCCTGTTTACCTGAATGCACTTAGCGGCCGCGGAGTTCACGTCGTCACCGTGAACGATTACCTCGCAAAACGCGACTCCGAGTGGATGGGTAAGCTCTATCAATTCCTCGGGCTTACGGTCGGCGTCATCATTCACGATCTCGATGACCAGCAGCGCCGCGAAGCTTATGCGGCCGATGTGACTTACGGCACGAATAACGAATTCGGTTTCGACTATCTCCGCGACAACATGAAGTTCGACTTGAACGATTGCGTGCAGCGCGGGCACAACTTCGCCATCGTGGACGAAGTGGACTCCATTCTGATTGACGAAGCTCGGACCCCACTGATTATCTCCGGGGCCAGCGAAGAATCTACCGATAAATACGCCCGTGTAAACAAGATCATTCCCAAGCTAGAAAAAGGCGAGGAGATTGATGTCGCGCCCGGCGAGCCGAAGCAATACACCGGTGATTTCGTTGTGGACGAAAAGCATCGCAACATCACCGTTACAGATGAAGGCTGGGAAAAGGTTGAACAGCTTCTGGGCATTGGCAACATCGCCGATCCCGAAAACTGGGACCTCAAGCATCACGTTGAAACCGCGGTGAAAGCGCACGCGCTTTACCGTCGGGATGTGGAATATGTCGTTAAAGACGGCGAAGTCATTATCGTGGACGAATTCACGGGCCGTTTAATGCCGGGGCGACGCTGGTCCGATGGGTTGCATCAATCGGTAGAAGCCAAAGAGAACGTAAAGATCGAACGCGAGAACCAGACCCTTGCGACCATTACCTTCCAGAATTATTTCCGCATGTACAACAAGCTCGCCGGGATGACCGGAACGGCGGAGACCGAAGCGGCAGAATTCGGCAAGATTTACAACCTCGATGTGATTGTTATTCCGACAAACCGCCCATTGCGCCGGGTTGAAAATCCCGACGTCGTTTATCGCACCGAAAAAGAAAAGTATTACGCGGCCTCCGATGAAATCCAGAAACTGCATGAAACTGGCCAGCCCGTGCTGGTGGGTACAACTTCCATAGAAAAGTCCGAGCAACTATCTGAGTTACTAAAGAAAAAAGGCATCAAGCATGTCGTCCTAAACGCGAAATATCACGAACGCGAGGCTGAAATTGTTGCCCAAGCGGGACGCCAGGGCATGGTCACTATCGCCACCAACATGGCCGGACGTGGAACCGATATTTTGCTGGGCGGTAATCCCGAATTCATGGCCAAGCAGGAGTGCGTGAAAAAGGGGCTCGCGCAGCCTCGCCGCGCAGCGCAGGGAAAAATCGAAGCCGACGTGGATGACGCTACCACCACCGTTTGGTACTACGCCGGCAATGAATACACCGTTCCCACCGGGCAATGGAATGAAATTTATAACCGCTACAAGGCCCAAACCGACAAAGAACACGACCAGGTCATTGCCGCGGGCGGTCTGCATATCTTCGGTACGGAGCGCCACGAATCACGCCGCATTGACAACCAGCTTCGTGGACGCGCCGGCCGTCAGGGCGATCCTGGCTCCTCGCGCTTCTTCCTCTCGCTTGAAGACGATCTCATGCGAATTTTTGCCCGGGAGTGGGTGTCAACCCTGCTCCAGCGGTTGGGGATGGAAGAAGGGATCCCCATCGAATCGCGTCTCATCAGCCGCCGCATTGAAAAAGCCCAGGAAACCGTGGAAGGGCAAAACTTCGAAGCTCGTAAGCACTTGCTCGAATACGACGACGTAATGAACAAGCAGCGCGTCGCCGTCTATGGCTTGCGCAAGGAATTGCTCAGGGGAGTAGAGCAGAAAGATCTTATTCTGGGAGATTACGTCTCCGCCATACTTGGCGATTTAATGGATGAGTATTGTCCGGTAAAAGCGCATATCGCCGATTGGAACCTGAAAGGCTTGAAAGATGCAGTGTTCACGCGCTTCGGCGTGGACATTCTCGCCGAGGGCATACAGCCGGAGACGCTAAACCGTCAGGAACTCGGGGACGCGATCTTCGACAAGTTGAAAGCGCGTTACGACGCGAAAGAAGCTCTTATCGGCCCGGATGCCATGCGTTATCACGAGCGCATGATTATGCTCAGCGTGCTCGACGCGCAGTGGAAAGATCATCTGCGTGACATGGACCATCTGAAAGAGGGTATCGGCCTGCGTGGTTACGGCCAGCACGATCCTCTTGTGGAATATAAGCGTGAATCCTTCGACATGTTCGAAGCCATGATGCAGCGCTTCCAGGAAGATACCGTTCGCTATTTGTACTTGATGCAGGTCATCCGAGGGGGAGATTCGAGTCCTGCCGGCGCGGCCGGAGGCGGTCCAGGAAATCGGGATCAGGGTGGACCTGCCGGGGCCCCAACACTTCAGTCGGGAGGCGGGATGGATGGAAACGGTCACCGGCCACCACGATCCGTCGCGACTTCCATTGATGACATGGAGGAAGCTTTCCAGCGTCGTAAGAAGCGGGAACTAGAGCAAGCCCGTATGGCCGGAGCAGGAGAAATGCAAACTGTGCAGCAAGTGGTACGCGGCGAAAAAATCGGCCGCAACGACCCCTGCCACTGTGGCTCTGGGAAAAAGTATAAGAAATGCCACGGGGCCAACGGTTAAAGCATTACGGTTGGGGGCTTACTTGTGGCGCTCCGGAGCAAGTACGAATGACTTCACCACGATGTTGTTCGGCTTGATCCCCACGGGAATCATGGTCAGCAGCGAATACTCTCCGGGCTCGAATTTCTTTTTCGGTACGCGCTTCTGAATCACGGTTACATCGCCCGACCCTGAATTCAGCACCAGTAAATAATTTTGACTCTGCGAGACTGCCACTCCGTCCGGCTGAGCGCCGACGGGCAGCGCAGCGACCATCTTGCCCATGTCAATGTCGTAAACCGAAATCGTATTCGCGCCAAAATTGCTGACGTAGAGCCGGGAATTATCGGCGGTTACTGTTGCCCCCGAGGGATGGGTGCCAATGAGATAAGTTCCGCTGACTTCGTCAGTCCCAGTTTCGATGATCGAAATACTGTCTGCATCGAAATTGCTGACAATGAGTTCTCCGCCATCGGGTTTCAGAGTCAGCCGCACGGGCGTCTTGCCCACATCAATCAAGGCAATGACTTTACCGCTTTTCAGATCAATGGAAGCTACCTGCGCCGATGCGGCGCAGGCTACGAAAGCCTTGCCGCTATCGGGCAGAATGGCTATGTCGCCAGGCTGCTGGCAGATTGGAATCGTAGTTTTCAGCCGGAGTTGAACCGCATCAATCAGAGAGACCGAGTTGTCGTCGCGATTGCTGACGACGACTGTGCCTCCGTCGGGGGAAACTTTGGCCAATCCCGGTGAAGCTCCCACTCGAATGGTCCCCATCACGATGCGTTTGTCCAAATCAAGAACGGACACATTCGCCGATCCCGAGTTCGCGACATATGCCCGCTTGCCGTCGGTGGAAACATCCACGAAATAGGGCCGCCCATGTACGCCGATCGTTGCCACGACAGCTTGCCGTTCGGCATCAATGATGCTGATGTTGTTTGAGCCGGTATTAACGGCATAGATTTGATTTTTTTTCGGATTGGCGGCGACACCCGTGGGTTCGCTGCCAACTTTGATGGTCTTCGCCGGCTCGAACGTCCGCAGGTCAATTACGCTGACCGTGTTGCTCTTGCCGTTGGTAATGTAGGCGTACTCACGGTAGGCCGGGCCGTAGTCGGTGAGTTGCTGTTCGCGGAAATACCACCACCCCGCACCAGCGAGGATGGGCAAAAGCACAACGATGAGAAGGAGTTTTTTCAAGGCAGAGAGAAATCTTATACTGCCGAGGGTTGTGGGGTCACGGCAGACCTTGCCGTTCTCCCCACCACCGGCGCGATCTGCCGCACTTGGACCATCAATTCATCAAACTGATCGGGATAGAGCGACTGCATCCCGTCCGACAACGCTTTGTCCGGCTGATGATGAACTTCTACGATCAGGCCGTCGGCTCCGACTGCGACCGCTGCGCGTGACATTGGCGTGACTTTGTTTCGTTTTCCGGTGCCGTGGCTCGGATCAACGACAATCGGTAGATGACTTAACCGCTGCACGGCAGGAATCAGGCTCAAGTCGAGTGTGTTACGAGTGTGGTCAGCGAATGTCCGCACGCCGCGCTCGCACAAAATCACGTTGTAGTTGCCTTCGCTCATAATGTATTCCGCCGCCATGAGCAATTCTTCGAGCGTTGCCGACATGCCGCGCTTCAGCAGGACCGGTTTGCGGGCTCGCCCTGCCCGCTTGAGTAGCGAGAAGTTTTGCATGTTGCGTGCCCCGATTTGAATAATGTCCGCGTACTCGTCCACCAGTTCGAGCGACTCGTTATCAATCGCCTCGGTCACGATCCTCAAGCCGAACATTTCGCGTACTTCTGCCATGATCTGCAAGCCTTTTTCGCCCAGTCCCTGAAATGAATACGGGGAAGTCCGTGGTTTATATGCTCCGCCGCGAAAAAACTGCGCGCCTGCTCTCGCCACCCGCTCGGCAACGGCAAATGCCTGCTCGCGGCTCTCAATCCCGCAAGGCCCAGCAATAATTGCCAGTTCTGGCCCGCCGATCGTGGCATCGGTTCCCGCAAAGCGAATGACCGTGTTGTCAGGCTTAATGTCACGGCTGACGAGTTTGTAGGGTTTGGTGACGCGTATAACTTCCTGCACGCCCGGCATTTCTTCGAGCGCAGCTGGTTCGACTTCGCCCTGATTGCCCGTTAGACCGATGGCAGTCCGCTCAGCGCCCGGAATGGCATGAGCGCGGTATCCAAGGCCCTCAATTTTTTGGCAAACGGCGCGTACCTGCTCATCGGTAGCGTGCGCCTGCATGACAATCAGCATGGAAATTACCTCAAGTAGTCAGTTTATCGTTGAAGTGCGCAACGCGGCAAACCGGAATCCCGGTGCACCTACGTGAAACAGCCCTGCTGGATATACTTCGAAGGTGCCACGGTTTTGGAAGAAGAAAACAAAACCCTCCTCCGTCGCGCGTGAGCAGGATATTCTCCAGCAAGCGCCACCGCAGAAAGCCCCACTGCTGACTTCACGGCGAATCGGCATTCATACTTCCAGCGCTGGTGGGGTGCAGAATGCCGCCGAGCGGGCTTACCGCCTTGGATGCAATACTTTACAGATTTTTTCTTCCAGCCCGCGGCAATGGAAAGCTTCCAAGCCCAATCTTTCCCAATGCGATGAGATGAAGAAATTGCGCGAGCAATACGATCTGAATCCGCTCGTGATTCATACAAATTATCTTGTCAATCTTGCCAGCACGACGCCGTTGTTTCTCCAAAAATCAATTGAAGCGTTTCGGGGAGAAGTCGAACGTGCTCTACTACTTAGCGCCAATTATCTCGTATTGCATCCGGGGTCGTTTCGCGGAGCAGACCGCGAGGCCGGACTCTTGCAGACCGCTGCTGCGATTGCCGCCGCAACCAAGGATCTCAATTTAGAAAAAGGCGGGCTGACAATTCTGATCGAAAACACCGCGGGAGCGCAGTATTCGCTGGGGGCAAGCTTCGAGCAGGTGGCGGAAATTCTCGATCATCTGCGAGGCCTCGTTCCCGTCGGCGCATGTATTGATACGTGCCACACTCATGTGGCTGGATACGACATCGTTAGCGAGAAGGGAATGCAAGAGACGCTGGCCCATTTGGATGAAACGATCGGGCTAAAAAATGTTCGGGTATGGCACTCCAATGACGCCAAAGCCGCTCGTGGATCGAAGCTCGATCGCCATCAACAGCTTGGGAAGGGAACGATTGGGATAGAACCGTTCCGACGACTATTGAATGATCCGCGGTTAGTACATGCCGCCTTTATTGCGGAAACACCGATTTACGAACCAGGTGATGATATGCGGACGGTCGAAATATTAAAAAGCCTGATTTCTAAAACCAAATCTTGAAATCCGCTGCCCTGTCTGGTATGTTAAACATGTTAAACGTATGCTTGGCATTCGCTTGGAATCCGAACTCGAAGAGAAGCTCGAATCTCTCGCCCGTGAGACTGGGCGCAGCAAGAGTTATTACGCGCGTGAAGCCATCCGGCAATATCTGGAAGATCGTGAAGATTATCTGAAGGCCATTGCAGCCTTAGAACGCCGTGAGCCGACTATTACACTCGACGAATTGGAGCGTAGGCTTGGCCTCGACCAATAAACTTTGGTCGCTTGACATCACGCGAACAGCCGAAAAGCAAATCACAAAACTGGATCGTCAGGCAAAGACTGCCATTGTTCGTTTTCTGCGGGAGCGGATTGAAGGGACAGATGACCCGCGTCGAATCGGAAAAGCGCTGCATGGTGATAGAGCAGGCTTATGGCGCTATCGAGTGGGCGACTATCGGTTGATTTGTGAAATTCAAGATGCGAAGGTCAAGGTTTTGCTGCTAGAAGTTGGACATCGCAAAGATATTTATAGATAGCCTGCTTCCCGCGCAGCCTCGGGCAGCGTTGTAAAATTAAAAGATTACCCGGAAGTAAGAATCCCCAGTTATGACAACGAACGACAAATCGGCTGCACAGGCGGAGCATACCCAAACAGCGCCCGGCCTCGAACCCAACGACCGTTACGACGCGCAGCGCATTGAGACCAAATGGATGGAGCGTTGGCAGTCGAATCCGTCGCTCTATGCAGCCGAAAAAGATTCTTCGCACAAAAAATATTACGTGTTGGAAATGCTGCCTTATCCCTCGGGCGTCCTCCACATGGGACACGTGCGGAATTATTCCATCGGCGATGCTCTCGCCCGCTATATGTGGATGAACGGCTACAACGTGCTTCATCCCATGGGATGGGATTCATTCGGCCTCCCCGCCGAAAATGCCGCCATTCAGAACAACACGCCGCCGCGCGAGTGGACACTCCGCAATATTGCCAGCATGAAAGCGCAGATGACGCGCATTGGCTTCGCCTACGACTGGTCGCGCGAAGTCACAACTTGTTTACCCGAGTATTACCGCTGGAACCAGTGGTTCTTTCTCAAGCTCTATGAGAAAGGGCTCGCCTACCGTAAAAAGAGCAAAGTCAACTGGTGCCCCAAGTGCGCCACCGTACTTGCGAATGAACAAGTCGTCGGGGGACGTTGCTGGCGTCACGAAGATACGGTCGTCGAACAGCGCGAACTGGAGCAATGGTTCCTACGCATTACCAATTATGCCGACGAGTTGCTCCGTGACCTCGACAAGCTCGAGGGCTGGCCTGAAAAAGTAAAAACGATGCAGCGCAACTGGATTGGCCGCAGCGAGGGCACTCTGGTTGACTTCAAACTCGCAGACCCTGGCGATTCTGCAAACGCGACAATCACCGTCTTCACCACCCGCGTTGACACAATCTTCGGTGCAACTTCAGTACAGCTTGCTCCTGAGCACCCGCTTGTGCAAGAACTCGCAGCCAAAGACCCGAAACTTCGCGCAGAAGTGGATCAACTGATCGCTGAACAGCGAAAGGCGAAAGAAGTCGGCGATATCGGTGCCATTGAAAAGCACGGCGTTGCCACGGGACGTTTCGCTTTGAATCCATTCAACGGCGAAAAGATACCCATCTGGGTGGCGAATTACATCTTGATGGACTACGGCACCGGCGCAATCATGAGCGTGCCCGCTCACGATGAACGCGATTACGATTTTGCCAAGAAATTTGCTTTGAACATCCGGCGTGTCATCGTTCCTCGCATTTCCCATACTGACGAGACTGCCGAGCTCACATTGCCTTTTACGACGATGGATGGATTGCTCGTCAACTCCGGTGAATTTGATGGTTTGAGTTGTGCCGATGCCCTCAAGAAAATGGCTGGTCACGCAGAATCAAAAGGCTTCGGCAAAGCAACCGTCACCTATCGTTTAAAAGACTGGGGCGTTTCGCGGCAGCGTTATTGGGGTACGCCCATCCCCATGCTTTATTGCGAAAAAGATGGCATTGTCCCAGTACCAGAAAAAGATCTTCCGGTAATTTTGCCGGAGAAAATCGATGTTTCGTTGACGGGAGGATCTCCGCTCAGCCATGTGCCGGAGTTCGTGAACGCGACTTGCCCGAAATGTGGAGGCTGCGCTCGGCGCGAAACCGATACCATGGACACTTTCGTGGATTCGTCCTGGTATTTTTATCGTTATACCGATGCTCACAACGACCACGCTCCGTTTGACACGAAAACTGCGAACTACTGGTTTTCGATTGATCAGTACATCGGCGGCGTGGAACACGCGATTCTTCATCTCATCTATTCGCGTTTCTGGACAAAATTCATGCGTGACATGGGATTGGTCGAAAATGATGAGCCGATACACCGCTTGTTCACGCAGGGAATGGTGATTAAAGACGGCGCCAAGATGTCGAAGAGTCTGGGCAACGTGGTCAGCCCGGATGAAATGATTGCCCGTTACGGTGCCGATAGTGCGCGCATGTACAGCTTATTTGCCGCGCCACCGGATCGCGATCTTGATTGGCAGGATAAAGGCATCGAAGGCATCCAACGCTTTTTGAGCCGGGTCTATCGCTTCATTCATCGCAATGCACAACCTGACCATTCAGACAGGCATAAGCCTGTGCCCGCGGATCTGACACCCGAAGCTCGCAACATTCAGCGTAAGTTGCACAAAACGATTAAACGTGTGAGCGATGATTTCCAGGGCCGTTGGCACTTCAATACGTGCATCGCGGCGATCATGGAATTGGTGAATGAACTCTATGCCTTCGAGGAGAATGCGCGAACAGCCTCATCTGCGAATATCCCTTTGCTCGCCGATGTTCAGCGCAAGCTTGTCATCATGCTCGCTCCCTTTGCGCCCTATCTCGCTTTTGAGCTTTGGGAGATGCTTGGCGAGACAAGCAATTTGTTAAAAGAATCCTGGCCGCAGTATGACCCCGCGCTTGCCAAAGAAGATGAAATTGAAATTCCGGTGCAGGTGAGCGGTAAATTGCGAAGTGTAGTGACGGTTCCGGCGGATGCTACCGAAGAGCTGATTAAAACGGCGGCTCTGAATGATGACAAGATCAAAAAACTCATTGACGGCAAGCAGATGGTGAAGCTGATTGTTGTTCCGGGGAAGCTGGTCAATCTCGTCGTGCGTTAATCAACCGCAGTGGCTGCATTGCGTTCTCTTGTTTCGCGCGCAGTTCTAGACAGAAGTTCCACGAGAGCGCTTTCACCGTCTTTGTCATCCAGCAAGCGCGACTTCATGAAATAGCCGATCGCCCCAGCTGCGCGCAGCTTGGCCTCATTCACTTGGGGTAATGCGCTTAGAACAATCACAGGAATGCGCGCCGTCTCTGCATGTTGTTGCAATGCTTGCAATACCTGCACCCCGCTCATCTTCGGCAGCAGCATGTCGAGCAAGATGATGTCTGGAGATTTCTCAAGCGCCATCTGGACCGCCTCTGCTCCGTCCACTGCGCAGATTACGGCGAAGCCTGCTCGAGTCAAAATGCGCTCGTGAGCCAGCTTTTGCATTTTGTTGTCTTCGACCAGAAGAATGGTCGTACTCAACAGATCCTCCTGCGCACAGTCATACATATGGTTATCGGCAGGGGATTGCTGGGCTTTAGGTCGCTCAGTCCATGATTTATCCTTAATCCATATATGGCACGACGCTCGCCTACGCTCGAAGGCTTTCGCTTGATCTTTGTGCATCCATCGCTGGGTTTCGCGGAAATTGCCTGGCGCTGGAGTTTTTGGGCGGCGGGTTGGTTCGTGGCGCTGCTGGGATGCCGGGAATATTTGCAATCTCTGGATGTGAACGGCAGCGACATGTTCTTGCTCAGCACTCGTCAGCCGGTTTTGGTCTCCAAAGCGCTGAGGCACATTTTTGCCGGAAGCTCACTGCGGGTCGTTGAGAGCACTCTGCTGTTGGCGCTCGCAGGTGCCTTCGCGTGGGTTGTACTCGGCTCGTTAGGCCGTTCGGCTACGCTCAGGGCGATTGTGCTTGCATTGCGCGAGAGCCGTGGCGGTAAAGTCCTTGACCGAGTGCGCTTTCGCTCCATGATTGCTCTCCACGCACTGAGGATGAGTCTTTTTCTTGCCGCTCTGGTCGGAGTGATTGCGGCGAAGTTGGCCGCGAGCAGAGTAACTTCTGCCGCGAATCCCTCGCCTGGCAGGGCGATGCTGGTTTTTCTGACGATTGCCCTTGTCGTTGCCTGCATCTGGTTGTTGCTGAATTGGTTTTTGGGCCTCGCTTCTATTTTTGTCGTGGCTGAAAACTGCAACACATTTTCTGCCGTATCCGCCGCGCTGGACATGTGTGCCGAACGCTTCGGGGCCATTGCCGCCGTCGGCACATGGTATGGATTGGCTCATTTCGTTGTCTTGTCGGTGGCGAGTTCCGTCGTTATTTTTCCGCTCGCTTTCGCGTCATTGTTGCCCGCGGGAGTTGTGTTGGGCGGCGTTCTTTTAGTGGTCTTGCTCTATTGCGCAGTTGTGGATTTTCTTTATGTGGGCCGCCTCGCCGCTTATGTCGCGATCATGGAATTGCGGCAGGAGGAGCCCGCGTCAGAACCATCGGAAGCGATGTTCTTTGCACCACAAGCTTTATCTGGACGAATTGATCCCGATGAACTGATCCTGAGCGACCTTCCCGTTTAGTGCCGCCAGGGTGGGTGCTTTACACCATCCACGCAAATTTGAGACACTCATCCGTGGATACCCAATCAATCGTTGTCCTCGACTTCGGCGCACAATATTCGCAGCTTATCGCCCGCCGCATCCGCGAACAAAACATCTTTTCCGTCGTGCTTCCTTGCAACGCTTCGCTGGATGAGATTCGCAGCTACTCGCCCGTAGGCATCATTCTTTCTGGAGGCCCGTCGTCGGTTTACGACAAAGATGCGCCCGTCACCGAGAAGCAAATTTTTGATCTTGGCCTGCCGATTTTAGGGATTTGCTATGGCCTGCAATACATGGTGCACGCGTTGGGCGGCAAAGTGCGGCCCGCTGACAAGCGCGAATACGGACACGCACAGGTTCATATTCAGCAAACGTCTTGTTTGTTCGACGGATTGCCGAATGTTTTGTCGGTGTGGATGTCGCACGGCGACGAAGCCGATGAACTTCCTGCTGGATTTGTGCTGACGGCAAAGTCTCCAAACGCCGTCGCTGCGATTGAAAACCTCGAAAGAAAAATGTGGGCAGTACAGTTCCATCCCGAGGTCCACCACACACCGCTGGGAACTGAAATTCTCCGCACCTTTGCCATCAAGATTTGCGGGGCGAAACCGAATTGGACGGCGCAGCGCTTTATCGATGAAACCGTTGCCAGCCTCCGCAAAACCGTGGGCAATGGACGGGCGATCTGCGCTTTGTCTGGCGGTGTGGATTCGGCGGTGGCTGCGGTTCTGGTGGATCGTGCCATGCGCGATGCGTCAGGGAAGTCAAATTTGACTTGTGTTTTTGTGAATAACGGCGTGTTGCGCAAGAACGAATTCCAGAAAGTGCAGCAGAATTTGCGCGACAAACTCGGCCTTCACCTCATCGCGGTGGACGCAACCGACCGCTTCATGAGCAAGCTCGCGGGCGTGACTGACCCAGAAAAAAAACGCAAGATCATCGGCAACGAATTCATTGCTGTCTTCGACGAAGAAGCCCACAAGATTGAAAAAGAGCAGGGAAGCGTGGACTGGCTGGTGCAGGGTACGCTCTATCCCGATGTGATCGAATCGCGCTCTGTCCGCGGCCCTTCGCAGGTGATTAAATCTCATCACAATGTTGGCGGGTTGCCGGAGAAAATGAAGCTCAAGCTCATCGAGCCTCTGAAAGAATTGTTTAAAGACGAAGTCCGCAAAATTGGCCGCGATCTCGGGATGCCGGAAGAAATCCTCCAGCGTCAGCCGTTTCCCGGTCCTGGCCTTGCGGTGCGTATTGTCGGCGAAGTCACAAAAGAACGCGCCGACATTCTTCGCGATTGCGACGAAATCGTCGTGGACGAAATCAAGAAAGCCGGACTCTACACGAAAATCTGGCAATCATTCGCCGTGCTGCTTCCGGTCATGTCTGTTGGCGTGATGGGCGACCAGCGCACATACGCATACACTTGCGCCGTCCGCGCCGTTCACTCCGAAGACGGCATGACCGCCGATTGGGTTGACCTCCCGCACCAAGTTCTCAAAACCATCTCCAGCCGCATCGTGAACGAAGTCAAAGGCGTAAACCGCGTGGTGTACGACATTACTTCCAAGCCGCCCGGCACGATCGAGTGGGAGTAAAAGGAATCTTCCCGATCGAGGTGAAGCGTGAGTGAACCTATTTCCGATGCACTGGTCTTCTTTGGGGCCACCGGCGATCTGGCGAACAAGAAAATCTTTCCGGCTTTGCAAAGCCTTGCCAAGCGCGGCGAATTGAATGTTCCGGTTATAGGGGTTGCCAAGTCTGGTTGGAACCTCGACCAACTAAAGCAGCACGCGAAGGAGAGCGTGGAGCAACATGGCGGCCTCGACTCTGAGGGTTTTGCCAAACTCATGAGCCTGCTGCGATATGTAGATGGCGACTACGCCGATGCAACAACTTTTCAGCAAGTACGCAAGCAGCTGGGTTCGGCGCAACATCCGCTCCATTATCTTGCCATTCCGCCAAACCTTTTTGGCGAAGTCGTAAAACAACTCCAGGCATCGGGATGCTCGGCGGGCGCTCGTGTGGTCGTCGAAAAACCCTTTGGCCGGAATTTGGCTTCGGCGAAGCAGCTCAGCGAGACCTTGCAACTTGCCTTTCCAGAGTCACACATCTTCCGCATTGACCACTACCTGGGAAAGAACGCAGTTCAGAATGTCGTATTTTTCCGCTTTGCTAATGCTTTTCTCGAACCTATCTGGAACAGCAGGTACGTGGAGAACGTTCAGATCACCATGGCGGAAGACTTCGGGGTGGAAGACCGCGGAGCATTCTACGAACAGACGGGCGCGATCCGCGATGTGGTGCAAAATCACCTGCTGCAATTGCTGTGTAACGTTGCGATGGAGCCGCCGCCAAACTTGGAGACCGAAAGAATTCGCGATGAGAAAGTGAAGGTGCTCCGGAGCATCAAGACCCTAAAGCCGGGAGATGTCGTGCGCGGCCAATTTGCCGGCTATCGCGGGACGCCGGGGGTCAACAAAGATTCTCAGGTCGAAACCTATGTGGCCATTCGCCTGTCGATTGACTCCTGGCGATGGCATGGCGTCCCATTTTACATTCGGGCTGGCAAATCGCTTCCACTGACGGCCACGGAAGTTATCGTAAAACTGAAGCAGTCTCCGCCGTTATTTACGGATAGGCCGGGGCACAATTACTGCCGGTTCCGGGTCACCCCGAACCTGGAGATCGCCGTGGCCGCGCAGGTGAAGATTCCCGGGGATGAGATGCTGGGCAAAATGACTGAACTCATGGCCACGGAAGGTGACGATCCGGTAGAGATGCAAGCCTACGTAGAGCTGCTCGACGACGCCATGCGGGGGAACCAGTTACGCTTCGCGCGGCAGGACTACGTTGAGGAGGCGTGGCGCATCGTCGATCCAATTCTCGATAATGCAACCCCGGTTTTTCCCTACCAGCCCGGATCGTGGGGACCCGCGCAGGCGGGTGCCCTCACAGCCGATGATGGCGGATGGGTTGCCCTTCAGAAATGAGAGAGACCTTGCTTCTTTGCAAGAATCTATGCCGGCACCGCCTCGACGCCATAGATCGAATACCACGAAGTCGCCGCCTTCAGTCGGTCATTCACGTTGTTGATGTTCTTCACGCCTTCCGACTCCAGCCACTTTCGAAAGGCCGCCGCGCCCTGCTTGGCGTAAATCGGAATGCCATCTTTCCAAGTCGCGCGTCCGCAGAGCACACCGTTGAACTTCACCCCGGTTTCAGCTGCAAGCTCTAGGGTCTCCGTGAACTCGGCATTGCTCACGCCCGCTGACAGATAAATAAAGGGCTTTGTCGCTGCCGCCGCTGCCTTGTGGAACAAATCCACCGCTTCTTTTTTGCTATAAGCAGCTTTCCCTCCGGCGAAGCACTTGACGCCGTCGACAAATTTCATGTTCACCGGAACTTCGACCTTAAGCACATCCACGCCATATCGGTCTTTGCTGAACTCCCGCATGCTTTCGGTGACGATATGCGGTTTCTTCTTGGCATACTCCAGGCCTTTTTCGTCCGCGCCGTCTTCGTAGCCAACAAATTCCAAAAAGAAGGGAATATCGTGTGCTCGGCATTCATCGCCAATGCGCTCGACCCATGCGTGCTTCTTGTCGTTGATTTCCTTGGAATCGTAGGGCGTGTAATAGAGCAAAATCTTAATGCAATCCGCGCCAGCTTCTTGCAATCGGCGCACCGACCAGTGATCGAGCAGGTCGCCCAAGCGTCCGGGGCCAGTTTTGTCGTATCCGGTTTTTTCGTAAGCCAGCAGCAACCCGGCATTTTTCGCGCGCTTCTTCGACGCTGGCAATCCCCACTCGGGATCCAGCAAAATCGCGCTCGCGTGGGGTGTAAGTACTTCCGTTACCAGTATTTTGAACTCTTCCATCATCTGGTCGGTGACGTCGCTGCCTTTTTCCTTCGCCAGCGATTTTTGCAACGATCCGCGCTGGTCCATCGCCGCTGCGGCAATCACGCCATGTGCATTCGAAACTTTCCTGAGTCCCGCTAATTTTCCGGGAGTTAATTTCATGGTTCCTCCGTGCCAAGATTCCTTTAAAATGGTTGTTGAGTCAAGTCATTGTAAACCACGGAAATCCCAACATTCACCCAGGAGGTTCCCATGGGTCGCCGGACAAATCCTCGATATCCCAAGCACCAGCTATTTTTGCTGGCCGCCTTCACGCTAATTGTCTGCACGGCCCTTACGGTTCACGCCCAATCCGTGAACATTTGGTATGACTTTCAAGACGGCATCGATGGCGGGCAGCCTACGGATTCTCTTGTAATGGATTCTCAAGGCAACCTCTACGGTACTGCCGAAGTCGGCGGCGCGAACGGCTATGGCGTCGTTTTCCAGGTGACTCCATCGGGCACGGAAACAACTCTCTATGCCTTTAGCGGTGCGACAGATGGCGGGTATCCGTATGGCGGGCTGGTGATGGATTCGCAAGGAAACCTCTATGGCACGACGTTATACGGCGGCTCGACGGCGTGCGGAGCGACCGGATGCGGCGTCGTCTTCAAAGTCACTCCCACTGGAACTGAGAGTGTTCTTTATTATTTTGAGGGCGGAACCGATGGATTTTATCCTCGCGGCACGCTGGTTCGAGACTCGCAGGGCAACCTCTACGGCACGACACAGTTCGGCGGCGCCACGGGAGGCTACGGCACCGTCTATAAAATTTCTCCAACAGGGACCGAAACAATTCTTTATCGCTTTGCCGGGCCACCCAATGATGGCGCTGCTCCATTTGCCGGAGTGGTTCGTGATGCCCAGGGCAACCTCTATGGCACGACGGAATCCGGTGGCCTATATGGAGTAGGGACCGTTTTTGCCTTAACTTCGTCCGGCGAAAAGATTCTGCATACTTTCAGTGGCAACGCTGACGCTTTTCCCTGGGGCGGATTGATCCGCGATGCGCAAGGCAATCTTTATGGAACAGCGACAGGAAACTTTGGAGAAGTGTTTAAGATAAGCCCATCCGGCGTCGAAACCATACTCTATACGTTCACGGGCAACGCGGGAGGGGCCGATCCCTTGGGCAACTTGGTGCTGGATACCAAAGGCAACTTGTATGGCACTACTTCAGCAGGCGGCACTTCCAGCAATGGAACGATCTTCATGATCAACTCTAAAGGTAAGAAGAGTGTGATCTATAACTTTCCCGGTGGAAATGGCGGTTCACAGCCCTATGCCGGCTTGATTGGCGATACAAAAGGCAACGGCTACGGCACAACTTCGCAGGGGGGGACGTTTAGCCACGGGACTGTGTTCCAAATTACTCCGTAGAGTTGTATTACTGACGAAGCGTAAGTTTGCTCAAAATCGCCTGCTGTTTGGCGATCAATGACTGTACGCCCTGCCCGGCCAGCGCAATCATTTTTGCCAGTTGTTGCTCGTCAAAAACTTGATGTTCCGCAGTCGCCTGCACTTCCACTAATTTGCGCCCGGCGGTCATGACGAAATTCATGTCAACATCCGCGCGGGAATCTTCTTCGTAACAAAGATCGAGCAGAATCTCTCCGTCAACAATTCCTACGCTCACAGCGGCGACAAAATCGCGCAAGGGCGCCGATGTCAGAGTGCCAGCTTCCACCAATTTTTCGAGCGCAAGGCCGAGCGCAATGAAAGCCCCGGTAATGGAGGCTGTACGTGTTCCGCCATCGGCCTGAATTACATCGCAATCAATCCAAATCGTGCGCTCACCCAGTCTTGCCAAATCCACTACCGCCCTTAGCGAGCGTCCGATCAGTCGCTGAATTTCATGGGTGCGTCCGCTCTGTCTTCCTTTGCCTACTTCGCGTGGGGTGCGCGTGAGCGTTGCCCGGGGCAGCATCGAGTATTCGGCGCTGATCCAGCCTCGTCCGCTGTTCCGCATGAATTGGGGCACGGTCTCTTCAATGGACGCGGTGCAAATGACGCGCGTATTGCCCACTTCAATCAACGCCGATCCTTCCGCAGTGGAAATAAAATCTGGAATGATGTTGATGGGACGTAACTGCTCAGGTGAACGATTGTCAGAGCGATAAAACATAAGCAAGCATTCTAAATGATGCAGCAGTTAAGGCTAAGGGGAGGCCAGCTGCGCGGACATTTGATTCAGAGCCGCAACGTCAATGAAGTTGGAGAGATCGGCGTGCCCCGCTAAAGTTTCTCGCTCATGCCCATCAATAAGAATTTTCACGCGACGAATGCCGTCAATGTTCGCGGCCAAGGTCCGCACAAGAGAAGCCACCATGAGATTCTCCAGCAGAACGCCTGAGCGGTGGCTGTCCGCAAAAGCCCCGTTTAAGTCAATGACGGCCAATCCCGCCTCGACGCCAGGCCCCGCGAGTTGAGGATCAACTAAATACACTCCGCGTAAATCCGACCCCATCCCCAGCGGATGCGGCGATGATTTATCAAGATATAGACCAATCAGTGCGCGCAGAACTTCCTCGGCTCGTTGTTGACGTCCGGAGGGCAGCGGAATGCGGAATCCGCGTGCCTGCAAAATGCCTTCATCGTCATATGCAACGTAGAGTGTCACTTGTTCGACGGGCCCGGAAACGGGGGCAGTAACGGGCTGGGTTGCTGACGCAGTCGATTCATAAGACGCTCGCGATCTCATGGATCGTGCATAGAAAGCCATGCCCAATGCCAGGACCAGCAAAGCTCCCGCTGTAATGAGAATATGGCGGGGAATCATCGCGCTCCCTCCAGGGTTGACTTTGCTGCCGCTATGCCATCCGCGACCGAGGACATTACCGCTTGTTGATAAGCGGGTGAAAGCAGATTATGAATATCGTTCTGTTGCGGAGTGATTTCAAGAGCAACTGCAACGGTGGTGACGTTATTCAATGGGCGCAGCGCCGCTTGCAGGCTGCGCGCGGGAATCTGATTTTTCTGCAATTGAATAGCGATATTGCTTTCCGTAATTCGGCTATTGGCTACAAATGGGGCCTGTGCGGTATTCCAATCAACGAAAAGCCCGTGAGATTCAGCCGCGGCAGGCAGCAATGCTGTGTACAAACGCACGCCACTGCCTTCTGAGGCGGCGTGGACGCAGATATAAATTGCCGGATGCAACGCATTGACCATGCTCGCTCTCTGGTCGAGCGTCAAACTCATGTCCCCATCGCGGATGACGAGTGTGCTGAGACCGCGGGCTTCCAACTCCTGACGCAGGCGTCTTGCAAAAGCCAGCGTTACGTCTTTTTCTGCAATTTGATCGTTTAGCGCGGCTCCTCGTTCGTTGCCTCCATGGCTTGCGTCCACGACCGCGAAAAAATGTCTTGAAGTAGCCACAGGCGCCGGGTTCGGCGGTGTCGTGGAAGCCGTTTGCGGCTGAGGAGTCGTGCTGATGGTAAGCGTCCGATTTTCATTGCTAAAACTGGCAAATAGCGGCGAAGCTCCCGTAATACTGATTTCTGCCATTCCATTTTCTTCCTGATAACTCGCCGATGGAATGGTGGGATTGCCAAATGTCAGAACGGAAGACCCCGGTTCCGCGATGGGTTCGTGTTCAAACAATAATCGTAGTTTTCCAGCTTCTTGATGGACAGATGGATTGACTGAAGAACTGAAATTCATGACCAGCTTCGGCGGATTGTTGGAAGCAATCTGAGCGGTAAAATGAATTCCCGCATTGCCAATAAAAAGCCTCCGTCCTGCCGCATGAAATGTGACAGGGCCTCCAAGAATGCGAGGCAAAAGGCTGGGAATCGCCGATAGTGGAATCATTCCCCGGTTGTTTTCGAGAACGAAGCTTGCCGGCAAATCGAAATCACTGCCCCCGATCTTGACCCGGGTCTTGTCGGCAGTGAACTCGAGATCAGTCGTGTTGTAGCGCAGCTTCCAGTGCGAACGGTCAACGCTGACCGTCACATTCCCCAGCGGGTCGAGCAATTCCAGAAGTCCAACATAATCCTGACCGTTATGTTGGGTCACCGGAAGCGAGTAATTGGCAAGTGCAGAAAAGACGGAAATTTGTGGATGGTCGGGGGTGCCTAAAAGCAATGCTGATGAAAACGAGAAGCAAACGAACGCTAAAACCGGCAACCACCGGCGTCGTGAAAGTAATCTTGTACTGCGCTCTGGCGGCATATTACTCCAAAGCATAGATCGCCAAACCGCTAAGAAGCTTGGGATAGAAATCCGTGGACTTCTGCGGCAAAACTTCGTTGGCGAAAGCAATATCGCGTACTTGTTTCATGCTTACGGGATTCATCAGGAACGCGATATCGGCTTGCCCATTCCGCACCTGCCGTAGAGCTTCCTCTCCGTCGCGCAAGTACCGGATATTCTCTTGATTGCGGATAGATTCTTCCGATAGGCCCAGCACGCTTTCCAATAAGATTTTGTGGAGCTGCACTACATCCAACGCTTGTTGTCGCAGCGAAAGCCCCTTGAAGATGGAGGCGTCCACGCTCTTCGTACGATCGAGCAGGAAAACACGGTCTCTCATCACGGCCAGCAGCGCGGTTCCCGTTCGCCCTGCCTCGCGCAAAATGGTTGCGGCCCGCAAAGCGTCCATCGAAGGGTCAACATCTTCAGCGCTATAGTACGTTCGCGCTTTTTCTCGAAAAGTCTCGGCGCTCAATCCACTCAGCCCATGCACCACGCGATGTGTAGGCAGGATTGTTAATCCGGGCAAATCCATATTGACGAAGGTCATCATAGCCATCTCGTATGGGGTTGGTTGGCCTCCGCTATGTTTGTCTTCTTTGCGCCGTTCATTGCGATAATTCAGCGCAGTTTCATAGCGATGGTGCCCATCCGCAATGATTAGCTTTTTGTCTTGCATGGCTCGTCGGACGCTATCAATCATCTCCGGATCAGACAATTTCCAAACTTGGTGATGTACATCGTATTCGTCGTGAACTTCGATGTCCGGCGTTCTGCCGCCAGAGGAATCCTGCAAAACGCGATCAATGGCTCCTTCAGGATCGCTATAAAGCATAAAAATTTGCCCGAAGTGGGCGCGTGTGGCCCGCAACAAATCCAGACGGTCAGCCTTGGGTTTGGCCAATGTTTGCTCATGGCGATAGACGATTTCGGCTGCGTAATCCTCCAATTGGCCAAGAGCGATAAACCCGCGCCTTTCGGCTTCCTGTTTTCCTCCAGGAACGGCAAATCGCTGAACGTAATGGTAGATGGATTGCTCTGCCTCTTGTTGCAGCACGCCCTGCTGCCGCCAATCACGGAAATAGGCGGCTGCGCGGGTATAGACGCTGTCATCGGCATGATCGTTGGGCGTGGCTTTGCCCAGAATGATGCGGACCAGGTTATACGGGCTTGCCGCATAGTAGGCGTCCTGCATCGCCGGGGCGATCTTGTCGTAAGGCTGGGTGACCGCTTGTTGAACGGAAACTTGGGCCGGGTTATACCGCCACCCGCGGAAAGGGAAAATGTTTGCCATTTACGGGAAAACTCGATTGTACAAGAGTGCATCTTTCTTCATGCGGGGTTGTCGAGAAATCTTTCAGGGACGCATGGACAAGAATTTTACAAAATCCCTCGAAATCACGCGTCAACATTGATTTGGCTTGTGGTAGCATCAGCCTAAGAATGAGGTAATTATGGCCCGCCTGTTAGGGTCAGCCAGCCTGCTCCGAGCAACGACCGTCGGACGAGGAGTCCTCCGTAAGTCAGCATGTCTTGTTGTGTTCCAGTTGGCGATTGTTCTGCCGCTTCTTCTGTTAAGTGTTTGCCCGCCTGTTCTCGCCCAGAGTTCCGATGTGGATGAAGTCCATATTCATCCGCAAGTTCAGCCCCCGCCTAAGCCCGACACAGTGAATAGCGCCAGCATTCGTATGGATCCATCGCTCAGTCTGGGCTCCCGTCCTCTTAAGGTTGACGTGAGCCTGGTGCTGGTGCCGGTCACAGTCACGGACCCCATGAATCGGCTGGTTACAGGGTTGGACAAAGAAAATTTCACGCTATTCGAGGGCAAGGACCAGCAGGAAATCCGTCATTTTTCCAGCGAGGACGCGCCAATTTCTTTGGGTGTGATTTTTGACATGAGCGGCAGCATGAGCAGCAAAATTGAACGTGCCCGTGAAGCTGCCGTTGAATTCTTCAAGACCGCGAATCCGCAAGATGAATTTTTTATGATTACCTTTGCGGACCGGCCAGAACAGATTTCCGATTTCACCCAATCGGTCGAGGATATCGAAGGGAAGCTGATTTACACCATTCCCAAAGGCCGGACTGCCTTACTCGACGCCATCTACCTCGGCGTCAATAAGATGCGGCAGGCAAAATACCCCAAACGGGCGCTGCTCATCATCTCTGACGGCGGAGATAATCACAGCCGCTACACGGAATCAGAAATTAAATCCATGGTGAAAGAGGCCGACGTCATGGTTTATGCCGTCGGAATTTATGACCATTATTTTCCCACCGAAGAAGAAAAACTCGGCCCCCAACTGCTTACTGACATCACCGAATTGACCGGCGGACGCGCCTTTACCGTGGATAATCCCAACGACCTTGCCGATGTGGCCACGAAAATCGGTATCGAACTGCGCAACCAATATGTGCTCGGGTACCGTCCCACTTCACCCGGTCATGATGGCAAATGGCGTAAGATTAAGGTGAAGCTGAATCCGCCTAGAGGATTGCCTCCGCTCCGTGTATATGCCAAGACCGGTTACTACGCGCCCTCGGAATAATCGTCTCATTTTGCTTGCAACCAGGTTTTTATTAGCGGTATTTGTCTGTTTGCAAATGGGTTCCGTCGCTCAGACCCAAAGTCAAAATCCACAACCGCCCGCCACAGCCCCTGCTGTGCCGGATGCCCAAGCCCATGTGGATGACAGCGGCGTCTTTGTCTTCAAAAAGGAAGTGGACGAAGTAGCTTTACACGCGACCGTAGTGGACGACAAAGGGCGCATGATTACGGATCTGGACAAATCCTCCTTCCGCATTTTGGAGAACAATCAGGCCCAGACCATCAGTTCCTTCCGGCATGAAGACATTCCCGTTGCGATGGGGATCATCATTGATAATTCCGGCTCCATGCGGGAAAAACGCGATGATGTGAATAAAGCGGCCCTGAACCTTGTGCGCTCCAGCAATCCGCAGGACCAAGTTTTCATTGTCAATTTCAATGACGAGTTTTATCTGGATCAGGACTACACCAACGATCTTGGCAAATTAAAAGACGCGCTGAATAAAGTGGAGGCCCGTGGCGGTACTGCTTTGTACGACGCGTTGGTCGCATCCTCCGACCATCTCAAGAAGTTTTCCAAATTGCAGAAGAAGGTCATTTTCGTCGTGACTGACGGCGAAGATAACGCCAGCCGCGAGACCCTTGAGCAAACTGTTCGCCGTCTCGAAGAAGAAAACGGCCCCACCGTTTATGCCATCGGGATTCTTGGTGAAGAGAAGCAGCGCCGCGCCCGCCGGGCGCTGCAAACCATCGCTGAACGGACTGGCGGCATTGCCTTTCTGCCGAAAAATTCGCAGGAAGTGGACGAAATCAGCCGCACCGTCGCTCACGATATTCGTAGCCAGTACACCATCGGTTATAAGCCGACGACGCCCAAAAACGCCGGAGGCTATCGCACCATCCGTGTGGAAGCCCGGGCCAAAGGGCACGGAAAACTGACGGTGCGCACCCGCAGCGGCTACTACCCTGGGCAGGAACAGAACGATTCCGCAAATTAGAACTTTCACCTTACTCTTTACCATTGGCCGTTCGTGTTTGACGCTTCTTAGCAGCCTCTCGTAACCTGTAATGTGCTCACTAAGTCCATTGATCGGGCCCATCCCGGACTGCGCGTCGCCGACGATATTACTCAGCTCGTCGGGATTACCCCGATTCTCCAGCTCAAGAGGTTAACTCCACCCGGCTCAGCCGATGTTTTCGCCAAGCTCGAATATCTGAATCCCGGAGGCAGCGTCAAAGATCGTGCCGCTATTGGCATGATTCGCCGCGCGGAAGAACAAGGCAAGCTTAAGCCCGGATCAACTATTGTCGAAGCCACCGCCGGCAACACAGGCATCGGCTTGGCTCTCATCGGCGTGAATCGCGGATACAAAGTTGCTCTTTTCGTTCCCGAACGCTTCTCGGAAGAAAAAGTGATGATCATGCGGGCCCTCGGCGCCGAGGTCACGCGAACCCCGGAAACCGAGGGCATGCAGGGAGCCATCAATCGCGCCAAAGCTCTGGCCGCTTCCAATCCCAACGCCTTCATGGCCGGACAGTTTGAAAACCCCGCCAATCCTGATTATCACTACGAAACCACCGCCGTGGAAATGTTCGAGCAAATGGAAGGGAACGTCGACGCTGTTGTCATCGGCTCCGGCACTGCGGGAACTTTTACCGGCGTGGCTCGTTACTTTAAAGAACATGTCCCCGGAGTGCTCTGCTACGCAGTCGAAACGCAAGGCTCCGTGCTCGGCGGAGGCCAGCCCGGTCCACACAAAGTGGAAGGGATCGGGGCCAGTTTTATTCCCAAGAATTTTGATTCGTCGGTTTGTGATGAGGTTCTAATGGTTACTGACGACGAAGCTTTCGGTATGGTCAAACAACTGGCTGCCCGTGAGGGAGTACTCGGTGGTTCCAGTTCTGGCGCCAATGTTTTCGCATCGCTAAAAATCGCCCGCAAGCTGGGAGCAGGGAAGAGAGTCTTGACCATCATTCCCGATTCAGCCGAACGGTATCTTTCAAAAAAGATTTTTGAAGGCGGAATCTAGCCGCCTCGATTCTGGATTCAATCTCATGAAAAAAAATAAAAAATATCAGCCCGGTTTTGCCACTCGCGCCATTCACGTCGGCCAGGAAGCCGATGCTCAAACCGGCGCCGTGGCCCCGCCCATTTTCCCGACATCCACATATCTGCAAATCGAATTGGGCAAGAACAAGGGCTACGAGTACGCCCGCGTATCCAATCCCACGCGGGACCGCCTCGAAGAGAACCTCGCTGCCCTCGAGGGCGGCCTCGGCTCCAAAGTTTTTTCGAGCGGTATGGCGGCAATCAACGCCTTGTGCACCATGTTCAAATCCGGGGACCACATCGTCGCCGGTAACGATCTATACGGTGGCGTGCCGCGCCTGTTCAATCAAGTGCTCACGAACTACGGATTCGAGTTCACCTACGTGGACACCACCAATCCCAGGAATGTCGAGCGCGCTATTCGCCGCAACACGCGCATGGTCTATGTCGAAACCCCGACCAATCCGTTAATGACTCTTTGCGATCTGCGCGCGATTTCAGGCATCTGCCGCGAACGCAAAATTGAATTCGTCGTGGACAACACTTTTATGTCGCCTTATTTCCAACAGCCGATCTGGCTGGGCGCGGACATGGTGATTCACTCGACCACAAAATTTCTCAATGGCCACAGCGACGGCATCGGCGGAGTGGTGGTTTGCACCAAGCCTTCTCAACTTGAGCAGCTCGCCTTCATTCAGAAATGCGCTGGCGCGATTCTTTCTCCCTTCGAATGTTGGCTGATTCTGCGCGGGGTGAAAACCCTCGCAGTTCGCATGGAGCAACACGACCGCAGCGGGCGCTTCATTGCAGAATTCTTATCGCGCCACAAGAAAGTGAAGAAAGTTTACTATCCCGGATTGCCCAATCATCCGCAGCACGACCTGGCCAAACGTCAGATGACTGGATTCGGCTCCATGATCTCGTTCGAAACTGGATCTCTCGCCAATGCCAAGAAGTTTTTGAAAACTGTCCGTCTTTGTTCGCTCGCAGAATCGCTGGGTGGTGTAGAAACCCTGATCTCACACCCCGCCACCATGACCCACGCCGCGCTCGGCGCCGCCGGGCGGAAAGCCATCGGCCTCACAGATGGCTTGGTTCGTATCTCGGTAGGAATCGAAAACGTGGAAGATATCGTGAAAGATTTGGATGCTGCGCTGGCGGTGATGTAATCCGTTCGCGTAGGGCGGACGCCTCGTCCGCCCCATCCCTACTCCACTGCCTTTCCAATCCAATCCAAATACTCCGCGTTTCCGTCATCAATCGCCAAGCTCAACACTTCCGGAACTTCGTAGGAATGCATTTTCTTTATCGCGTCTCGTACCCGTTCAAATGCCGCGGCCGTAGTCTTGATAAGCACCAACAATTCCTGTGACTCCTGGGTATTTCCCTCCCAGATGTAAACCGATTCCATCTTTGACACGATGCTCACGCAAGCCGCGAGCCTTTGCGACACCAACGTGTTCGCGATGCGGCGGGCTTCTTCTTCCGAACCAGCGGTCGTCATAATGAGTCGTTTATCGGTCATTGCCATTGCATCTCCCTGCATCAAAATTCAGTGCATTCATCTTAATGGATGACCCCTCGTCGCTCTGAGACTCTCATAAGAGGAAGACATTTCGTGGTAAAACTGAAAAAGCGAAACTAAGAAGAAAGCAAACTGAACGAATCCCCATGCTCACTCAAATCAAATTCGGCACCTCTGGTTGGCGTGCCATTGTCGCCGAAGAGTTTACCTGCGAAAATGTCCGCCGCGCATCTACAGGAATCGCCCGCTTCATTTCGTCCCGCAATCCGGCGGGAAAGGTCGTCGTTGGCCGTGACCCCCGCTTTATGGGCGAAGTTTTCTGCAACATCGCTTCCGACGCGCTTTCCGCGCACGGGGTTACGCCGCTCGTGATTGCCGAGCCCGCGCCCACTCCGGCGATTTCTTATGCCGTCACCCATGAATTTGCCGACGGCTCCATTAACATCACCGCTTCGCACAATCCGCCGGAGTATAACGGCATTAAATTCTCCACCGCCGACGGAGCGCCTGCCTTGCCGGAATTTACTCAGGCTGTCGAAGCTGAAATCATCGCTGCCGACGCCGTCGCGCAAAGCGCGCAGGGAACTGTCTCATCGGCCAAGCGCGCACCTGCTCAATCCCTCGATCCCCGTGAGATGTATCTTTCCCGTCTCCGCGAAATCGTGGACTTCACCGCCATTAAAAAAGCCGGTCTCAAAGTTGTCTTCGATCCCTTCTGGGGCGCAGGGCGGGGCTACTCCGATGACTTGCTTCGCGAGGCCGGTGTTTCCGTAGCTTCCGTTCACGACTATCGCGATGTTCTCTTTGGTGGGCATGCGCCTGAACCGGATGACCATCTGCTCGGTGACCTGCGCGCAAAAATGAAAGAAACTGGCGCCAACATCGGCATCGCCACCGACGGCGACGCCGACCGCTTCGGCATTGTGGATGAAGATGGCACTTACTTCCAGCCCAACTTCATCATCGCCTTCTTGTTCGACTATCTCGTCGAAAGCCGCGGTTGGAAAAATGGCGTTGCCAAATCCGTTGCCACGACGAACCTCGTCAATTCACTCGCCAAATATCACGACATCGAACTCCACGAAACTCCCGTCGGCTTCAAATACATTGGCGAACTCATCAAGGCCGACAAAATTGTTCTCGGCGGCGAAGAAAGCGCCGGACTCTCCATTCGCCACCACGTCGCCGAAAAAGACGGCATCGTTGCCGGACTGCTCATGTGCGAAATGGTTGCTGTCCGCCGCAAGTCTCTTTCCCAACAATTAAGCGATCTATTTGTCAAAGTTGGTTCCCTTTATCCACAACGGGACAACTTCCGCTTGACCGCACAGGTGAAGGAGAAGTTCACTAGTAAGTTGGGGGTTGATCCTCATGATTTCTGCGGCCGCAAGGTCAAGCAAATCGTGAGGAAAGATGGCCTAAAGCTCTTATTTGACGACGGTTCCTGGGTTTGCTATCGCTTGTCGGGGACCGAGCCGGTGGTTCGCGTTTATTCGGAAGCATGCACTCAGTCCGATTTGAAGAAGCTAAGTGAGGCGGCGCAGCAGTGGATCTTCGATTAGTTCGTAAGGCAAAAGTTCGATCATTTCCCAGCCCCGAAGATGGGCTGCGCTCGCTGGTAGATCGCGCTCCCGAGGCCGAGGAATTCGCTGCTCGCACCATGGAACGACTTCGTCCCCACGCGGATTGGGTTTACAACTTCCGCCGCCGCATCGCAACTTTGGCCGTCACGGTTTTTTCGGTCTGGCTTTTCGTGCACGTGGTTTTTGGGGCGAACGGCATGGCGCAATATCGGCAGAAAAAGAACGAATACCAGAGCCTTCAAAAACAGATTGACCTCCTGCAAAAAGAAAACGACCGGGCTTCACACGAAATCAACGCATTGCAGCAAGACCCCACCGCGATTGAAAAGCAGGCGCGCGAGCAACTGCATTATGCCAAGCCCGGAGAAGTAATTTTTGTTGCGCCCGCGCCGGCCCCACCGCCGGCCGCTCCAGTTACACACTCCGCCCACAACTAGCCAACGATTCTTTGACAAATCTAATCCACCGCCTGTGGTATATTCCGCCTAAAGGAGCTTTTGACCGATGAAAAAAATTTCTGTTGTTCTGGCAGCGCTGGCTTTTTCTTTGATGGTTGTAATGGCGTCCGCTGAATCCTCTACCGTGAAAGGCTACGTCAGTGATACTCAGTGCGGTGCCAAGGGCGCGTCTGAATCGCACGCCGCCTGCATGACCAAATGCTTGGCAAAGGGCGCAAAGGTTGCCATTGTGACCGACGGCGATAACAAAGTTCTCACCGTGGATAACCCTGAAGTGCTCAAAGGCCATGAAGGCCATCACATTTCGGCCACCGGAACTGTTACCGGCGAGTCCATCCACGTGGACAACATCAAAATGCTGTAGAAATATTTCCGGAGAATAAAACGGGCGGCCTCGGCCGCCCGTTTTATTTCAACCTGTGATTTTTCTACGGTGTAATCTCAAACACCACGCCATCGCCATTCGCCCCGCCGTACACCGTTGCGCCATACATCGTTCCCGACGGCATGACCGACAATCCATTCGGATATGCGCCATCGGTACATTGGCTTTGTTGGCAGAAGCTATAGAGCAGCGTCTCCTGTCCCGAGCTAGTGATCTGATACACCGTGCCTTGATTGTTGCCCGTTCCCCCTCGAGATGTCAGCCCATAGCCAAGGTCAAGCGTTGGATCGAGCAGCAATCCCGTGTAAGGGTTTGCACCATTCGATTGATTGGCGAAGTAATAAAAATCTGGCGTGCCCGAAGCGGAAATTCTAAGAATTCCCCCCGTCCCCCCGGTTCCACCGCTGGTAAAGGTCGTATAAACGTTGCCGCGTGGGTCTAGGCTGACCGGCGCTCCTGCGTTGTATGCCTTTTGAGAAGTGAAGGTGAAGAGACTCGTCTCGATCATTCCACCAGACGACGGCGTCAACTTGTACACCAATCCGCCATTGGAAGATGACCCTCCAAGCGGCAGACTGCCGTAGAGAGAATTCACCTTGCCAATGACGACTCCTGAGGATGGTTGCTGTCCATCTGGACAATACTGTCCGTTAAAGCTCGCGCAAAATTTGTAAAGCACGTTCTCTTTCCACGCGCCAGCGTTCTGCTTCAACTGATAAACCGTGCCTTGCCCGTGCTCGCCAACACTGGCGCCGCCAAAAATGGTTGTGCCATAGAAATTTCCGGCCGAATCCACCGTGATCGGGCCTGTGGGGGCCGCTCCATCCGCGCAATAGCTTCCCTTTCGCACTGAACAGAAGCTGTAAAGCACCGAGTAGCTCCACGATCCGCCCTGAACCTGAGGAGGAGATAATTCGTAAAAGACCCCGCAGCCCTCAGGTGACAGAGAACAAGCGAGGCCTCCACCGGACGCCGTTCCGTAAAAATTCCCTGACGCATCCGCGACAAGGCCCGTTTCTGGGATAGCCCCGTCGGCGCAATTTGCGCTGCTGCAAAAGTTGTAGAGAATGGTTTCCGTCCAACCGCCGGCGCCATTGGGCGACAGTTCGTAAATCGTGCCGCAGCCGTTTGTGCCACATCCGTGGAGGCCTCCGTAGGACGTGACGCCGTAAAGATTTCCGCTGGCGTCCATAATCGGGTTGCCCACGGAAGTCTGACCGTCATTGGGAGGGCCGCCGAAGTTATATAGCACCGTGTACTGCTGCGCTGCTGCGAAACCGCAAAACAGAATCGCTAACGCTCCGATAAGCAAAGTTTTTTTCATGGGGAGGTCCTTTCGCAGATTGCAGATCGTGGATTGAAGAGAATCGGCGCGATAAAGTTACCACTTCGCGACGATCGCTAATAGGAGTAAAAAGTCTCTCTGGAGGCTCCGGAAAGGATGGAGACGCGGTGTTCGCCTATCGCACTACGCCTTCGAGCGGAGAGCTGGCGGTCGCATACAACTTCTTTTCCATTCTTCCGGCTAAATAAGCCTGACGTCCTGCGATGACGGCATTCTTCATCGCCTCTGCCATCAGAACCGGCTCTTGTGCCGCGGCGATTCCCGTATTCATCAACACCGCGTCCGCGCCCAGCTCCATCGCAATCGCAGCATCCGACGCTGTTCCTACACCTGCGTCCACAATCAATGGCACGCCGGTGATCATTTCGCGCAAAATGCGGAAGCTCGCGACATTTTGCATGCCTAATCCCGTGCCAATCGGCGCGCCCAGCGGCATAATCGCGCTTGCACCCGCGTCGAGAAGCCGCTTCGCAAATACAACATCGTCAGAAGTGTAGGGAAGCACGGTGAATCCTTCTTTCACCAGCACCCGCGTCGCTTCCACCGTCGCCTGCACATCGGGATACAGAGTGGCCTGGTCGCCAATGACTTCAATCTTCACCCAATCGGAAATGCCGACTTCGCGTCCCAAGCGCGCCGCGCGGATGGCTTCATCGGCGGTGTAGCAGCCGGCTGTGTTCGGTAATAGGAAATATTTCTTGGGATCAATGAAGTCGAGCAATGATTCTTTGCTGCGGTCGAGATTCACCCTCCGCACCGCGACCGTCACCATCTCCGCGCCGCTGGCTTCGAGCGCCCGCGCTGTTTCCTGAAACGACTTGTACTTGCCCGTGCCCACAATGAGACGCGAACGGAACTCGCGCCCGGCGATGATTAAATGGTCCGTCATAGTGATATTGTATCGCTCTAGCCCTTTGTCATCCTGAGCGAAGTTGGCTTTCGCTTCCCGAAAGCCAACGCAGTCGAAGGACCCCATGCACTTATAACCTCGCACCGGCCCGGCAGGGCGTTCTCACCCAGCATCGTGAGAATTCCTTGCCAGGCCCGCCTCGCTCCCATCAGAAAGGGGTCCCCTTCGACTTCGCTCAGGGCAGGCTTTCGACTTTACTCGCGATTCACTTCGCGAATCGCTCCCGCCGCTCAGGATGACAGGCGCAGAAATTAATTCACCCTGTACAATACTTTTTCGCTGGCAGATAAAGGCCAGCTGGAGCCGCCATGACCACCCCTCAGGAATTTCGCTGCGAGATTTGCGGGATCATCACCAACCATCCCATGCATTGGTTCATCATTCAATGCGGAGACGCCAGCCTCACCGTACTGCGTTGGAAGACCGAAGTCGCCAACGCTCCCGGCGCCCGCCACTTCTGCGGCGAGGCCCACGCCCAGATCTACATCAGCCGCTGGTTCGATGCGGCTTGCTCTCCGCCCAAGCCAGATTTTCTGCGCCCGACGGGCTCATAGATTGCGTAGGGGCGGACGCCCCGTCCGCCCGGCTATTTTGACAACGCCACCGTTCTCAGGGATGCCCCGTGCTAGCGCGTGCGAAGGCGCAGGGCGCAAATTCCGGTGCCGGGCCAACCCTGAAGCATCCGACAAAAATCTGTGGCGCCATCGAAGAGTTAAATCGATTCAACTTCAATATTTAAGTCGAGCGTTTTCAGCTATTTGCCGTGAATTTTATACACAGCGCTTGAGGCTGCGATCACCCGTCAAATCAATAGGTTGGCATGCTCATGCACCATATTTTGTGCAGCGAGTACACTTTCGGGTGACACGGTTTTAAAGGCTTTAGCCCATTCGGAATTCTGTCGAGCTTGCGCTCGACTGGACGGGTGAGGACACCCGTCCCTACATGGGGCGGCGCGCAGCGCCACAGCGTATGGTTTGACTTGTCTTTCCGCCCATAGCACAATGAATCGCCTTCCCCCAGGGCTGATTTCGCTGCATCCATCCTCTCGCTGGAGTTTTTCTATGACGTTCGCCGCGCGCCTTACTTTATTTGTTCTCATCTGCTCCGCATTGCTTATGGCGGCAAACAATCCCGTACCCTTTGTGAATCAGCCGCTTGTGCCGGCCAGCGTCGCGCCCGGAGGCAACACCTTTCAGCTCACCGTCAACGGCACCGGATTCGTCGCCGGCTCGACCGTCAATTGGAACGGCAGCCCGCGGGCCACAACCTTCGTCAACCAAGGGCAACTGACCGCGACCATTCTCTCCACGGACATCGCAACCGCCTCGACCGCATCCATCACCGTCACCAGCCCCGCTCCGGGAGGTGGCGCGTCGAGCGTGGTATTTCTGCCGGTGAGGAGTCCGTCGAGCTTCGTTTCGCTAAACACGTTAACGATCGATTTTGCCTACAACGTGGAAATCATTGGAGTAGGCGATTTCAATAAGGATGGGATTCAGGATATGGCCGTGGGCCTCTATGATCAAACAACACAGTTGCCGACCCTTTCAATTTTGTTGGGGAATGATGACGGAACTTTTACGCAAGGCGCGGAATATCCGGTGCTGGCTGATGGTTTTATGAATGTTGTTGACCTTAACAATGATGGGAATCTAGATTTGGTCTTTGAATCGGAGAACGCAGCTGAATACCAGGCTGTCGCGGTGATGTTTGGCAATGGCGATGGCACATTTGGTTCTCCAGTATCAACTCAGTTCGGTCCTGGGCCCAATCCGCAATTTGGCGACTTTAATCAAGATGGCAAACTCGACATCGCTTATGCATCTGGCTCTTACTGTATTGCCTTGGGCAATGGCGATGGCACGTTTCAGCAGCCATCTTGTACCACGATATCAGGACAAAACTTTGAGACCGTTGTAACTGCCGATTTCAATAGGGATGGCAAATTAGACCTTGCACTAACGAGCGACTATAACCCCAAATACGTTCTGGACATAGCACTTGGCAAGGGTGATGGCACGTTTCAAATCTCTCAGACCTATTCCGTAGCGGCTCCTCTGTATTACATGGTCGCAAGTGATTTCAATGGGGATGGAAATCAGGACATCGCCGCAGTAGTTAATGATGTTGGGGGGCCATTGGCTGTATTTTTCGGTAACGGGGATGGCAGTTTTCGCAGCGGACCGAGTGTTCCGACTCCATATGATCCAGCCTATATCCAAGTTGCCGATATGAACGGAGATGGATTCCTCGATTTTATCGGCTCCGCATATTATTTTCCGAACCCTACTGGTTGGATTTCACTGGCTAACGGCTATGGAACATTTCAAAATTATTCGGTGTTTGATGGCGGAAATGAGTCGGGCTATCCTGCTCTGGGAGACTTCAACCATGACGGGCGAATAGACCTCGCCATTCCCAACTTCGAATTGAATACCATCACAATACTTATACAGGACAATGGCACCGTTCTTCGTTTCACTCCTGATAACCTCATGTTCCCAACTCAAGCAGTCGGCACAGTGAGTCCGCCGAAGCTCATCACAGTCACCAACAACGGAACATCAGCCGTCAAGTTCAGCGGAATCAGCACCACCGCCAATTTTTCTCAACTTAGTAATTGCAAAACCATTCAACCGGGTGGATCTTGCAAAATTGGCGTCTATTTCACGCCGACCGTTTCTGGAAACTTGCCAGGATACTTGGTACTTACCGACAACGACGGCGGGAACCCACAGTTCATCGCTCTTTCGGGCGTTGCGACGATTGTGGAACTCGCGCCTACCAGCCTGAATTTTGGAAACTGGCACGTCGGCTCCTTTAGTAAATCGCAGGACGTCATCGTCACCAATAATGGCAACGGCCCCTTGCAGATTTCGAAAATTGCGATTGGCGGGGCTGATCCGCGCGACTTCTATCAAGTCAATGCCTGCCCAGCGAAACTTGCGGCGGGATCGAGTTGTACGATTACGGTTTTGTTTCATCCCACGGCGACTGGCACGCGATCGGCTCTTCTCGGCGTAGAGGACAATGGCGGCGGCAGCCCGCAGACGGTCGCGCTGAGTGGTACGGGAACTTAAGCGAAAGATTTACACGTGTGGAGGCCTTAGACTTTGCCCAAGGCGAGCCAGGGGCATCTGCCGCTACGTGAGTTTAAAAGTCGGCGGGGAATTTGGACGCAACTCTTTGCACTCTTGACAAACTCCATCGCGGCTGGAAACATGCTGTGGACAAGGGTTACGAGGGCATCCTTCTGCGCTGGCTTGTTGCTGTTACACCACTACCCGGGAAAACCTATGACTTGTATTGATCGAAGCTGCCGTGTCGTTTTGCTTACTGTCATCTTACTTATGGCCGCACTGCCTATGTTCGCCACAACCATTCATGTTCCAGCCGACCAGCCCACGATTCAAGATGGTATTAACGCGGCCGCGAACGGCGACACCGTACTGGTCGAGTCCGGCACGTATTTTGAGAACATTAATTTCAACGGGAAAGCGATTACGGTAACGAGTGCAGACGGGCCTGTGGTCACGATCATTGATGGTGGCGCCGTAAACACCGTAGTTACTTTTAGCACCAACGAAACCACTGCATCCGTCCTGAGCGGATTTACCGTGCAGAATGGAAACAATGAATTCAACGGTGGTGGAATTATGATTGCCGGCGCCTCTCCAACCATTAAGGGAAACAGCATCGTCAACAATCTTTCGGGTAGCGGCGGTGGATTAAGCGTGCAATTCGGATCTCCTGTGATCGAGGGAAATTTCATCAGCCAGAATCGTGCGCAGTTTGGCGGCGGTCTTTATTTGGGTTTTTGTCCAGGCTCGCGGGTTGTCAGGAACGATTTCCGCGGCAATGAGGGTAGCTCTGGTGGAGGTGCCATTGCATTTTTCGGCGCCGGTCGCGTGGTCGTTGAAAACAACCAGTTCTATAGCAATATTTCCGCCACGCAGGGCGGTGCAATGTGGATTGTGAATGAAGCGGATGAATTGATTGTTCAAAACCTGTTTGTCCAAAATATTTCGACATCCGGCTCCGAGATATACAGCTTGATCCCGCAGAGTACCACCGGTTTCAGGATCATCAACAACACGATAGTGAGTAACAACCCGAATACAGATGCTGCGGTAATCGCTGACGGTTTCAACAAGAATGCAGTGCTGATCAACAATATAATCGCCGCAGGACCGGGCGAAACCGCTTTGCTCTGTAATCCCATCTATAAAGACGGTCCGCCAATTGTTCAGACCAATGACGCATATAGTTCAAGTGGGGCTGGATACTCAGGAACTTGCGGTAGTGATTTGGACAGATTTGGCAACATTTCCGAAGATCCCCAGTTTGTTGATGCATTGAAAAGCGACTTCGAGTTGCTCGCCGCTTCGCCAGCCATCAACGCAGGCAAAAACTTATCAGGCTTGCCCCAAAAAGACCTTGCCGGAAATCCCCGCATCGTTGGTGGAACGATTGATATGGGAGCATACGAGTATCAGGGCGATCGGTGAGGCTAATCTCTGCGTTCCGTCTCCGCCTTCTCGTACAGCTCATCAATTTCCCGCTGATAGCGGTCGGTGACGGCGCGGCGGCGTAATTTTAAGCTTGCGGTGAGCGCGCCGTTGGCGGAGGAAAATTCATCCGCGACCAGAAGCACTTTCTTTAATTGCTCATAGCGAGCCAGGCCTTGATTCAGCACACCCACGATATCTTCATAAACGCGATGCACCTGCGGATTTTTCACCAATTCTGCGCGCGATGAAACCGCCACGCCATTCTCCCGCGCCCATTCTTCGAGCACAGGAAAATTCGGCGCGATCAATACCGCAGGAAATTTCCGTTTCTCACCCAGCACAACAGCTTCCCCAACGAAAGGATTGTGCTTCAACGAATTCTCAATCGGCTGCGGGGCGATAAATTTTCCGCCGGAAGTTTTGATCAAGTCTTTTTTGCGGTCGGTGATGGATAAAAATCCGTCGGCGTCGAGATTGCCGATGTCGCCAGTCTTGAACCATCCGTCCACGAAGGCGTTGCGGGTTTCGTCGGGCATATGCCAATACCCCTGAAATACCGATGGCCCTTTCACCAGCACTTCGCCGTCATCGGCGATGCGCACCCGCAAATTTTCCAGCGGCTTCCCCACGGTGCCGATCTTGTGGTTTGCAGGATTATTGACAGCGATGACGGGGGAAGTTTCCGTCAGGCCGTAACCCTCATGAATGCGAATGCCGACATCGGCAAACCACTCGGCGAGTTCCTTGCCCAGCGGCGCGCCGCCGGAGATGAAAAGCCATGCGCGCCCGCCCATCCCCGCGCGAATTTTGGAAAACACGAGATGGTCGGCGATTTTCCAGGACCATGATGTTGGTTCCTGTCCGGCTAAAATTCCGCGGCGATGTGCCTTGCCAACCGATAAAGCCCAGCGGTAAATGGCATGTTTAGGGAAGCCGCGGGTCTTGATTTCCGTCTGGGCGTGGATTTTTTCGTACACTCGCGGCACGCCGACAAAAATCGTGGGGCGAATTTCGGTGAGCGCCGAAGGCAGTTGTTCGAGGAAGGGAACGTAGGCCAGCGTCACATGGTGATATAGCATGGCGAAATCCACGTGCCGGGCCGTGACATGCGAAAGAGGCAGAAACGAGAGGGCGCTGTCTCCGGGTTTTACGCCAAAAGGTCGGAGTGAGCAGGCAATGTTCGTTGCCATATTGGCGTGAGTCAGCATCACGCCTTTGGGCGTTCCGGTTGTTCCCGACGTGTAAATAATCGTCGCCAGGTCTTCCGGTGTTACGGTGGCAGATTCCATGTCGAGGCGGACATCGCGCGAAGTTGGCCCCGCAAGCATGATGGCCGACATCGGTGTGACGTATTGGGGGTCGGCTCCGGCGACTTCATCCATGATGACGGCGCGTTCCAGTTTGGTTTCGTGGCGCACGACCATCGCTTTCTGCAATTGCGCCTCAGAAGAAGTAAAAATAATTTTTGCGCCGGAGTCGTTGAGAATGTAGGCGGTTTGCTCGGCGGTCAGCGTGGCGTAGATGGGAACGGAAATCGCGCCGAGGAGCTGGCAGGCGAAATCGGCGATGGTCCACTCCGGACGATTCTCGCTGAGAATGGCAACCCGATCGGCTTTCTTAATTCCCTGATCGCGCAGCCAGCGCGCGGTTCCCACGACATTGCGATATAACTCGCTCGAGGAAGTCGAAACCCAATGGCCAGCCTCGCGGTGCATCATGACCACGCGTTCGTCGCGCTCCACGATGGAAAAAAAGATGTCGTTTAGAGTGTTCAGGCTCATTCTTGCAATCGGAAATAGATGACTGCACTCTACTGTTTTTCGCGAAGAGAGGCAACGCAAGTTTGACGCTGGGAAACCCCGTTGTTATCATCGAAATGCGGGGTGGAGCAGTCTGGTAGCTCGTTGGGCTCATAACCCAAAGGTCGTAGGTTCAAATCCTACCCCCGCAACCAAATTCGTCAATGAGTTACGAGCGCCGGTCATTGGGCGCTTTTTGCTTTTGTCCGTCTTTTGTCCGCGCGGTTTCACGATGGAATGAGCACGATGCGTGTAAGGCGGAGCGCTGATCTTTGGGATGCTTTGGGGGATGCTCTGGGGGGATGATCTGGCGACGGCTTCTTGGTTTTGTTGCTCCGCGGCTCGATCCTTCGGAAACCGTTGTTACTATTCTGGCTTAAATTTCACTGAGGCCATCGGCTCGCTGCCCCAATGTTTGTGACCGACGGTCGCTCTCGGCGAAAATAAACCAGATATTCCACGTGATCTCGCAACTTCAGATTGACACGCGTGAGTGATTCCCTGAGAATAGGCCTGCTTAGGTTCTATGGGCTCGATTCGCGGCCTCCCCCATTCCTTGCGGATTCCCTTGTCTTAAAGAACCAAGCGATCAGCCTCACGAAACTTCTGTTTTTAACCGACCGGCGTTCGCTGCTTGATCGGCTTTCACTTCAGGTCACACGGGGATTGCGTGTGTCCACTCAGAACTTCGTGAAGAATGGACACAGGATCAGCCATGAACATCCCCAGGCATTCGTATAAATTAGTGGCGCTATTCAGTTTCTTCATTTTCTCTGCGGCGTCTTTATTGGCCCAATCGTTTGATATCACTCCGGGCAGTTTTTCTAACGCCAATGTTTGCGCGAACATGATTTCGCCGCCGCCCGCCTGTATGGTTCTGACTAATGGCGCGCCGAATAACCCAACGGTTTTAGGAAGCGGCATCCTGCGTCTCAACGCAGCCAATCAGAACCAGCATGCCTCGGCCTGGTATGTGAGTGCTCAACCCTTAAACACCGGCTTTACAACCTCGTTTCAGTTCCAGATCAGCAGAACCGGCGCTTGCCAGGGATGCTCTTTCCCCGGCGACGGTCTGGCTTTGGTGATCCAAAACGATCCTCTGGGAACAGGAGCGCTTGGCTACGATGGAAACGGCCAAAATATTTCTTACGGCAATGCAGATATTGCCTCTGCCTTGGGGTTCGGGCAAGCGATTCAAAACAGTCTGGCAGTGGAACTCGATACTTTTCAGAACTCGGAATACGGCGACCCGGATGGAAACCACATCGCGGTGCAAGGCTGCACGCCGAATAATGCCACGACACTATCGGACAACAGCGCCGACCATACTTATCTTTGTCCCGATGGCAGCGCTGCCAAGCTTGCCCTCCAAAGTCTTCCTGTTGGAGTTTCATTATCCGATGGGGCAGTTCACACCATCACCGTTAATTACACGCCGCCGGGCAGTTGCACCATGAACTGCAACAATTTCGCGGTCTATCTGGACAGCAATCTGGTCCTGCAAGCCACGCTAGACATCACGCAGCAACTCTTCCTCAATCCGAATGGCGGGGCATTTATCGGACTCACGTCGAGTACGGGCGCGTCGGTGGAAAACAACGACATCGTAAGCTGGTCTTTTTCGCAATTACCGCTATCGCCGATTACGATCGACCAGCCGCTACAACCTACGACCACAAACTTTAATTTCACCCAGACCTTGAGTGAAGATGTGGACTACTCTCAGAGCGGATTGCCGGGCAGCGCGTTTCAGGGCGTGGTGATGCAGGGAACGACGCAATCTATTTCACCAACGGATTTCGCGAATCTAGTCGCCAATACGCCCTTCCAGGGCAGCACATGCCTCCTGCAAGATACGGGAAATCAGAGTTACCAGTGCGTAGTTACGACCGATCTGTGTACGACGCCGAGCAACTCGAATCCCTCGGGCGCGAATTGCCCCAACACGGGAACGAACGCGCTGATTCAACCCAGCAATACATTCAATCTTGACCCGGCGCAGAAGCCCATTGTTTCGCCCGCCTACGTCATGGGCAAAGACACTGCATTGAGCTGCCCCATTGGCAGCGACAACAGTTGCAAGGGGCTGATTAACATTTTCTCCAGCATCAGCGGGGATGCCGTCAAAGTGAACGGAAAAACCGACGGGTTCAATTCCATCCTGATTCCGATTGAAGGCAATGAGCAACCGGTTACGACGCCAAGTAGCAGCCCGGTTTTGAATAACGGCTGGATCAATACCAGCGTGAATCTGACACTGAACAGTACTGAAGTTGTGCCGCCCAACAACACCTCGCCTCCATCCAGCCCACCGACGATCACGGGCATCAACTACTCTGCAACCGGAGCAAACCCGCCGATCCCCGCATCCGGAATTCTCTCCGGAGCAACGGGCAGCATCACGATTCCGGCCGCGGTGGAAGGCTCGACGACGATCACGTTCTTCGCGACAGACAACGCTGGCAACACTGAGACGATAGTCACGAACAGCGGCAATCAGGTGAGTAGTGCCCCGCCTACCTTTACCATCAAAGTTGATCTGACTCCGCCTATGGCCAGCTGCATGCCAACGAACTTGCCTAGCGGTTGGACCAACACGGACGTCACCTATAACTGCACGGCAAGCGATGGCGGTTCCGGCTTGGCTAATCCGTCACAGAGTAACTTCGGGCTTTCTACTTCGGTGCCATCAAATACCCAGACGTCTAATGCAACGATTCCAGCCGTGAACATATACGATGTGGCTGGCAACTTCACTACGGTCGGTCCTTACGGGCCGTTCGAGGTGGACAAACTCGCGCCCACTATCAGCGGACTGCAATTGCTGACCAATTCGCCGACGCTGGGCCAGAATGACACTGCGAGCTACACTTGCAGCGATATTGGAGGGTCAGGAGTGACCATGTGCGGCCCAACCGGGTCAGGGACCTTTCCCGCAGTGCCAAGCGTGAACGAAGTCACGACGCTCGACACCACTACATTGGGAAGTCACATGTTTACCGTCAACTCGCAGGATGCAGTCAACAACGTTTCAACACCAGTGAGTGTGAACTATGTAGTCGGGCAGGCCACAACCACAACCGCGATTCTTAGCAATACGCCTAACCCTTCGAATATCGGTCAGGTGGTGATAGTGAGTTTCTCGGTCACAGGCTCGACCAATATCGTTACACCAACCGGGACCGTACTGGTCAGCGCCAGCTCAGGGGAAAGCTGTTCCGCGGCCGTATCCATGGGCAGCTGCTCGATTACCTTTAACACGGGCGGTTCGAGAACTCTTACCGCGAAATACTCAGGGGACACGAACTTCGTCGGCTCTACCTCTACGCCGGTGAATCAGAGTGTGAACGGAGCGTTGCTTTCGATTTCACCCACGAGCCTGAATTTTTCCAATGTCTTCCTTTACCTGCCTGCGGCGCAGGTTGTAACGGTTACAAATACAGGAAGCGCAAACGTGATGTTCAGCGGAATTTCGATTACTGGAGCGAGTGACGATGATTTCTGGTTGATCAGTCTCTGCGGTTCAACCCTAAAGTCCGGAAAGAGCTGCCAGATTTTCGTTAATTTTTATGCAGATGAAATTGGCGCGCAATCTGCCAATCTCAGTATTGCCGATAACGCACCCAACAGCCCACAGCTGGTGCCACTCGCGGCCACTGTGATTAATCCCGGCCTGACGTTGAATCCCTCATATTTGAACTTCGGGTCGGTCAAGTTAGGAACACCGGTTACACAAAACATTGCCGTAACCAGTTCAGGCACGACGGCTCTTAATATCAGCAACATCAGCATCAATGGGGGTTATGGAGATTTCACTCAGACCAACAACTGTCCGGCTTCGCTCAATCCGGGCAGCGGTTGCGTCATATCGGTGACCTTCAAGCCTTCCGCTAAAACGTCTCGTTCGGCAACGGTGACCGTTACCGATAACGCGTTTATCAATAGGCAGAGTGTGCCGCTTTCTGGCAAAGGCAACTGAGCGGCGATGCAATCAAAAGTGAAAGGCGGGATTCAATCCCGCCTTTCACTTTGTAATCTCCCACGCACTTCCTGATTACGAAAGCTAGTTCTTTGCTTCAGACCAGGTTGATGCTCCTTTGTAGATAGCCTGCAAGTCGTAGCGCTCGACAACGTGCTCGGCTCCCTGTTCTCCTTTGATCTCATTCAAGAGGTTTAGGGCCTGCCGATACTGTGCCGGATTTTCAATCTTGTCGCCGGTAAGACGGAGTGCTTCTCCCATGAAGTAATGAATCTTGGCGGTGAGCAGCCTTGCGCCTAATTTCTCGCTGCGCGCCACATTACGTTCCAACTCTTGCCGCGCATGGACATAATCTTTTTCACGGATCATGGCCTCAGCCAGAGTGACGGAAGCATCGATTGCAAGATAAGCCCGGCCCTGTTGTTCGGTTTTTTGAATCAGGGCCCGCAGATCAGAAATCGCGGGATGCGTGCGTCCGAGCGCAATCGCAGTCTTATCAAGATTGAGCCGCGCTACAAATACCAAATCTGCTTCCAGCACATGCGCTCCTGCGTTCGATGCCTGCTCGTAGAAAGAGTTCGCTGCCCTTGCGTCTCCCGCATAGAAGCTGATGTCACCCTGTGTAATGAGAAGAGATGTATTCAAGCTGTCACTCTTCAAGTCACGGGCGATGCCCTGCGCTTCCTGGAGAGGCGCGCTAGATTCTTTGCCGCGCCCCGCACGGGCAAGTGCATCTGCCAGATCATTAAGAGCATCCGCCATGGGCCGGGCATGGTCGCCTGCCTGCCGCAAGCCATTAACTGCATCTTGGAGCGCTGACACAGCGGGACCGATGCGACCCTGATATTGAAACATCAGACCCAAGCTGTGCGACTCAAGGGCCGCTCCTCTTACGTCTCCATCTTTGCGATGCAAATCGAGCGCGCTCATGTATGAAGTCATGGCCTTGTCGTACTGCCCAAGGTTGACATACACCTCACCCAGATTGTGCAGACTTTCGGCGATGTCGCCAGGCACATTCAGCTTCTGACGAATCTGTAACGCCTGTTGGAAATAGGTGACGGCGTCATCGTTTTCGCCCTTGGCCAGGTAAATACTGCCGATATTATTGAGACAAAGGGCCTGATAGGCTTCATCTCCGGCATCACGCTGGATTTGCAAGGCTTCTTTGAACATCGGCAAAGCTTTGTCGTACAAACCACGATCGTTGTATTCGCTGGCAATGTTAATAATGGTGTCGCCGGCTTCTTTTTTTGCGCCGATTTCGCGGCGGATATCAAGCGCCTCGTTGTAACTCTTCAAGGCATCATCGGTCTTGCCCATGGAATCCTGAATTTGGGCGATTTCGTCGAGACTGGCAGCGACGCCGCGCTTCTGGCCGAGGCGCCGGTTGATGGCGATTGAGTCCTCATAGTTTCGCAGGGCCTCGGCTGGCTTATTCAAATGCTTGTACGCAATTCCAGTCGCCTGCAGGATAAGCGCTTCCTGTTCTTCATTATTTACATCAATGGCCCGATTCTTTGCTTTGGCCAGAGGATCGAGACTGGCTTGTGGATTGCCCGATTTAATCTCAACACGGCCCATAGCCAGTAGCGCATCCGCATTCTTGCCGTCAGCGTTCAGAACCTTCGTGTAATAATCACGAGCCTTGTCGAAGTCTCCCGCATCTTCATACAGGGAGCCCAGAGCAAACTGCACATCCATGTCGTTGGGAAAACTCTTGGCAAGGTTTTCATAAGCCGCCGTTGCCTTGGCATTATCTTTCACCACACGCGCCCGGCTGGCTTCGATCAGGTATTTTGCGGCCAGAGGAAGGTCTTGGCTCAAGTCCACGGCACGTCGCGAAGCTTGCTCGGCATCGCTGTCGTAGCCCAGGGCAGCATACGTTTCACCTAGTTTGGAAAATGCCAGGGCAAACTCCGGATCCTCTTTGGTCGCGGCTTGAAGATTCTTGAGGGCCTCGAGGTTATTGCCTTGCCGCTTCAGCTGAACACCCTGGTTGTAGTC
>Ga0070734_10000818_pt1 | contig 54764 bp, 55 predicted proteins | sample Coa_R1_8_FD_66444 | JGI IMG/M metagenome (GOLD analysis project Ga0070734, IMG submission 66444) | Surface soil microbial communities from Centralia Pennsylvania, which are recovering from an underground coalmine fire - Coalmine... | ecosystem: Environmental > Terrestrial > Soil > Unclassified ...
GGTTTGGTCCAAAGTACCGAATTCGACGGGCAATTCCGCGTCGAGGCTGTGCACGATGGTGCGTGCAGCAGCAAACGTAGACTGGGGCGCTGCTGAGGTGCGGGCGAAGACGGTGAAACGCCACGCGGCGTTTGAGGTGCCGAACGGAACGATGCCTTCGAGCGAATGATTTTGTGCGCGGTAATCGTCGATGTCGGTGAACGAAAGCTGATCGCGGGCGCTATCGGTAGAAGTGCTCCAAAGAAGGACGAGGCGGCGCGGGTCCTTGAAGGGCAGGTCCCGGAAGAGAACGCCATTGGCGACGCTGAAGATTGCGGAATTGGCGCCGATGCCGAGCGCGAGAGTCAGGACGGCGGCAGTCGTGAAGCCGGGAGAATTGCGAAGAGCGCGGAAAGCGAGAAGAAAATCCCGGAGAAAAGATTCAAGCAGGGGAAAGCCGCGCGAATCGCGGTGAGACTCCCTGGTTTGCTGCGGACCGCCGAAACCGATGCGGGCCTGGCGTTCGGCTTCCTGTGGCGCCATTCCTTTTTCGAGGTTTTCTTCGATGGCGAATTGGAGATGAGCGGCGATCTCTGAGTCGAGTTCGTTGTCCGAAGCGTGGCGTGAAAAATAGGAATGGAGACGCGCGGCGAATCGGCGAAGACTACCTGACCTGCCGTCTGGCGTTAGCCTGTGCGCGTTTTGTATGAGGGGGCGATTCATTTTTTGCTCACTCGTAACGTAGCGCGATTGCAGGATCAACGCGACTGGCGCGGCGTCCCGGTACATAACAAGCAAAGAGCGAAATGGCGGCGAGAGTAAGGACGACGACCGCAAAGGTGGACGGATCGGCAGGTTTCACGCCAAAGAGCAGATCGGTCATTAGCCGCGTCAAGAAGAGAGAAGCTGCGATTCCCACTACCAAGCCGGTTGCCAAGAGTTTTGCACCGTTGCCCAAAACCTGCCTAAGAATCGTGCGCGTCTGCGCACCGAGGGCCATACGGAGGCCAAATTCTCGAGTACGTTGGGAGACGGAATAGGAGATGACGCTGTAAGTCCCGATCGTGGCGAGAATGAGAGCGAGGGCGGCGAACGCAACGAGAAGAGTCATGACCATGCGCTGCTGCGCAATAGGAGCGGTGGCGATGTCGGTCATCGTAGAAACGTCCACCACGGGTTGGTTCGAATCGATCTCGTGAATCGTCCGAACCAAGGCTTGGGTGAGGGATTGAGTGCCTGCGCCGGGCGCATAACGAACGATGAGATTGTGCGGAGCGAGCATCCACGGAATCTGGCGATCAGAGACGTAAAATTCCGGATGGAGGCCCCCGTCGGGGCCACGACTCAAAACATTTCCGACAACGCCGATTACTGTTAGCCAAGGCCTGCCGTCGGCGGGAGCGCCGGGACGCAATTTCTTGCCGATGGGATCCTGGCCGGGCCAGTAACGATTTGCGAGTTCCTCGTTGACGATTGTGACCTGCTCGCCGGACTGGTTGTCTTCTTCGCGGAACACGCGGCCTTTGCGCACAGGGACGCCGGTTGTTTTGAAATATTCCGGACCCGCGACCAGGTAATTCGCTTCGGGAAACTGCCCGGCCGGGGGATTGGGTCGTTCGGATGTGGTAAAGAATTGTCCGGCGAAACTGTCGACCAAAACATCGCGGGACGAGGTTGCCGATTCAACACCGGGAATATTTTTTGCCGTGGCCGTGAGGCGTTCCCAAAACGCCGATTGCGCCGCTGGACTTTCGTAACGCTGACCGGAGAGCGGAACGCGCAGCGTGAGGAGATTCGAAATATCGAAGCCAAGAGAAGTACGGTTCAAGCTGGCGAGAGTGCGGACCATCAAGCCGGCGCCGATCAAGAGAATGGTCGCCAGGGAGATTTCCGAGATGACGAGAGCCTGTCGAAAGATATGGCTGCGCGAGGATTGCATTGCAGCGCGGCCGACTTCGTTCAGTCGTTCGGCGACTTGCAGACGAACGGCCTGAAACGCCGGCGCCAATCCGAAAAGAATTGTGGTGAGGAGAAGGGTGAAGATGGTGAACGCTAAAACGCGAGGGTTGGCGATGCCGGTGGCCAGGCCGGGCGCGGAGTTGAGAAGCGACTCCGGAGCAAGCGCCACCATTCCCTGGCAACCCCAAAAGGCCAGGATGATTCCGAGAAGACCGCCGGCAAGCGAGAGTACGAGATTTTCTGTGAGAAGTTGGCGGACGAGGCGCCAGCCCTCCGCGCCGACGGCGTTTCGTACCGCGAATTCACCCGTCCGCGCGGCCCCGCGAGCGAGCAGGAGATTGGCGAGATTGGCGCAGGCGATGAGAAGGACAAAGATTACGGCGCCCATTAGAAGAAGCAGAGCAGGGCGTGCGTTGCCGGAGATGTTTTCGCGGAAGCTCAAAAGTTGAGCGCGCCAGCCTTTTAGAACTGGGTGCGAAAGTTCGAGGTGGGCGGAAACCGCGTCCAATTGCGATTGCGCCTGGCGGACAGTAACGGAATCTTTGAGGCGGGCGACGCCGGAGTAATCATTCCATTCGAGTTCAGGGGAAAGCGCGATTCCGGAGATCCAAAGTTCAGGAATGGAACGGTACGGTGACGAATAGAGATGGGAAAAGTTCGCCGGCATGATTCCTACGACCGTGTGGCTGATTCCGTTGATAGTGAGGGAGCGGCCGACAGCCTCCGGATCGCCTGCGAAGTGTTGCTGCCAGAAGCCGTAGCTGAGAATGGCGACGCGTGCGGATTTCGCGGCGTCTTCCCCTGGCGCGAAGAAACGACCGCGAAACGGAATTGCACCAAGTATTGGAAAGAGATTCGACGAAGCGATTTCGCACGGAGCTTCTTGTGCGTCACCACTACCGGTGATCACACAGGCACTCTGGCGAAAGGCGCCGAGGTCCTGAAAGGCTCCGCTCTGGGAGCGCCACGCGAGAATTTCCGCAGCGGAAACATTGTTATGGTCCCAGCCGCGGGGCGGATTTTGCTTCATGAGGAAAACCAGCTTTCCGGGGTCGCGAAAAGGGATCGGGCGGAGGAGCACGGAATAAACGGCGGAGAAAATCACGGTGTTGGCGCCGATGCCGAGCGCAAGGGTGAGAATGGCCGCGAGCGTGAAGGAAGGGCTCTTGCGAAGCATGCGAACGCCGAACTGGACGTCTTTTAGAAATGAATCGAGGAAGGGCAGTCCTCGCGATTCGCGATGAAGTTCGGTGGATTGTTGCAGGCCGCCGAAGGAGATGCGGGCCTGGCGTTCGGCTTCCTGTGGCGCCATTCCTTTTTCGAGGTTTTCTTCGATGGCGAATTGGAGATGGGCCGCCATTTCCGATTCGAGTTCGTTGTCCGAAGCGTGCCGGGAGAAATAGGAACGGAGACGAGCGGCGAATTGCCGAAGACTATCCAGCATGACTGGCCACCTCTCTGCCGTGTGAGGCGCGGTGCGTGTTTTGGCTGAGGAAGAGATTCATGTTTCGGCTCACTCGTAGCGGAGTGCGACGAGGGGATCGATGCGGGAGGCGCGCTGCGCGGGAATGAAGCCGGCGAGAAGAGCGACGCAGGCGAAAATGACGAACATGGCGACGAAGGTCATGGGATCGCCGGGCTGAGTCTGGAAGAGAAGAGATGAGATCCATTTTCCGGCGATGAAGGAAACGACGGCGCCGATGGCGATGCCGATGAGAGCGAGACGGAGCGTGCGGTTCACGACGCCGAAGAGAACATTGCCGCGGCTGGCTCCGAGCGCCATGCGAATACCGATTTCCTGGCGCTGGCGCGTGACCATATAAGAGATGACGCCGTAAATGCCGAGGGCGGCGAGGAGCAAGCCGAGCGCGGCGAAGGATCCGACGAGCATGACGAAGAAGCGGCGCGGAGACGTGGAAGTCTCTACGATTTGTTGGAGCGGGCGAAATTCACCGATCGGCTGGTCGGGACTGAAGTCACGCATGGTTTTGACCAGGGCGGGGCCGAGAAGTTCGGGGCGCAATTTGGAACGGACGATGAGTTCGGAGCCTTCCGGGCCAGCCTGGGAGTAGGACTGGAACATTTCCGGAGTAGCGGCATCTTCCAAACTATTCTGGCGAACGTCTGAAATCACTCCGATGATGACGCCAGGATTCTTGTTGCAGCAGTCGACCAGCTTTCCGATGGGATTCTGGCCGGGCCATTGCATTCTCGCGGCGGCCTCATTGATGATGACGGCGCTTTGCGTGTCGGGACGATCGAGGGCCCAATCGAAATCGCGGCCGTCGCGCAGATGCATACCCATGGCAGAGAGATAGCCCGGCGTGACGATGCGGATATAGGCATCGTAGGAATCCGGATTGTCATCCTTTGAAGGAACGTGTCCGGTCGCCGAAAAGCCCCAACTCCGATTGCGCCCAAGTGGAAGCATGTCAGAAATTCCGGCAGCCTCGACGCCGGGAATCTGCTGAACGCGACGAAGAATTTCCTGCAGAATCGGTGTGCGGTGCTTGGGATCGCCATTGTCGTCATAGCTGATGGTGAGTGCGGCGGCCTGGCTAGGTTGGAAACCGAGATCCACGTCCAGGACGTGGAGGAAGCTGCGGAGCAGCAATCCAGCGCCGACCAGAAGAACGCAGGCGAGCGCGACTTCGCCTATGACGAGGAGCGAGCGGAGTCCGTGAAAATGGCGGCCTTCCGTTGAGCCGCGGCTGGAGTTGGCGAGGCCTGCACGCAAATTCGTGGCAGCGATCAGGAAACCGGGTGCGAGTCCGAAGAGTACGGCCGCGAGGGCGGTGATCAACAAAGCCCAGAGAAGCGTTGCACCATCGATTGTCATGGAACTGAGCAAAGGAAGCGCAAGAGAGGCTTGCCTGGAGACAAATTCGACGATGCCATACGCGAAAACCAAACCGAGCAACGCGCCCGATGCAGAAAGAACGACGCTTTCCGTGAGGAGCTGGCCGACGATGCGCGAACGGCCTGCGCCAAGAGCCGTGCGCGTGGCGAATTCCTTGGAGCGAGCGGCAGAACGCGCGAAGAGAAGATTGGCGAGATTGACGCACACGATCAGGAGAATAAGCCCGACGGCGGACCAGAGAACGATGAGCGAAGACCGAAGCTTGCCGCGGACGTGAATGCTCAAAGTGGAAACGCGCGTTGCGTAGTCGCTGTACCAATCCTTGTGAGCGGCGCGCATTTGCGGCATGAGGAGGTCCACTTCACTCTGCGCGCTTTGGACGGTGGCGCCAGGTTTCAGGCGACCGATAATAGAGATCGTGTTTCCCCATTGGCGAATGTCATCCCAGGGATAAGGTTCAAAGATGTCGATTCGCTGGCCCGGAGCGAACGCCGCGCCGAAATCGAACGATGGCGGCAGGATGCCGACGACCGTGTAGGACTGGTGATTCAGCGAGATGGATTGATTGAGGATCGAAAGATCGGAATTGAAGTGCTGCCGCCAAAAAGCATTCTGAAGAATGGCGACGTGCGCAGCGCCTTTGGCGGTTTCACCCGGAAGAAACGCACGGCCATATTGCGGCTTAACGCCGAGCGTTTGGAAGAAATTCGAATCGACCATGACTCCGGTGAGAGCAAGAGGTTCGCCACTGCCGGTCAGGGAGTATCCGCCGACGCCGTAAAACGGCATGTACGCAGTAACTTGCTCGAAGGAGCGATTCTGTTTCGCGTATTCGTCGTAGACGTCGATTTGGTATGTGAGGGAAGAGAGGCCGCCGAGACCGCGATTGGAATCAAGCCACGCGAGGCGATCGGAAGAGGCGAAGGGGAGCGGGCGGAGAAGAAGCGTGTTGACGATGCTGAAGACGGCGATGTTCGCGCCAATGCCGAGGGCCAGAATCAGGATGGCGATGGCGGCGAAGGCTCGATCGCGCCATAGGGTACGGAGTGTGTAGCGAATGTCGCGAAGAAGCGTGTCTAGGAACGGGAGACCACGGGATTCGCGATGAGTTTCCTTGGATTGCTGCGGACCGCCGAAACTGATACGCGCTTGACGTTCGGCTTCCTGCGGGGACATTCCTTTTTGCATGTTTTCCTCAATCGCGAACTGGAGATGGGAAGCCATTTCTTCGGCGAGGTCACGGTCGAGGGGCTGCTTATGCACGAAGGAGTGCAGACGCAGAAGCGATTCTCGGAAGGAGAAAGTCATTTGTATTCACCTTCGTTTTGCGTGCCGAAGGCGCCGGTCAAAAGGCTGGTGGCGTTGGATGGTAAGAACCCACCCTGACCAACCAGGGGTGGAGCACCCTCAAGCACTCGTGCGCAGAGACTTAACCGGGAACGAAAGGGCGTGGCGAAGCGGGGCATCAGTTGTCTCCTTCGTTCTCCATGGCGAGGACGCGGCCGATGACGCCGGTGAGGCGCTGCCAATAAGACATGTCGGAGGAAAGCTGTTTGCGGCCGCTCTTGGTGATGGAATAAAACTTGGCCTTGCGATTGTTGTCGGAAGTGCCCCATTCGGCGGAGATCCAGCCGCGCTGCTGAAGCCGGACGAGCGAAGCGTAAATCGTGCCTTGATTTAAAAGGATGGCGTCGCCGCTGACCTGCTCAATGCGGCGAGCGATGCCGTAGCCGTGCTGCGGACCGAGGGTGGCCAGAGTTTGCAGGACCATGAGGTCGAGGGTGCCCTGGAGAAGATCGAGTTTGGGTTCGGACGGCGCCATAAAGTGTCGCTCCTGTGCGAATACCACAGCAAAGTACTAGACCTTGTGTGGGAATGCCACAGGAAATGTGTTGGCATCCCACAGGTATAGACGAGAGGAGGGGAGAAAAAGTTTGAGGGATTTTTAAGAAAATTCAGGGTGGACTTCAGCGTTTTCCGATGTCGGTGATTTCCGCTCTTATGGCCATGGCGTCGAGGCTCTCGATGGGCAGGCTGAGAAACAGGCCGATGCGGCGATCGAGGGCGACGTAGGCATCGCGAAACGCTCTCTCGACTTGGTCGGACGTGCCGGTTACGGCGGCGGGGTCGGGAACGCCCCAGTGTGCAGTCATGGGGTGGCCCGGCCAGACCGGGCAAACTTCCCTGGCGGCGTTATCGCAGACAGTAAAGATGAAATCCATTTTCGGAGCGCCGGGTTTCGCGAATTCGTCCCAGCTTTTGCTGCGCAGTCCGTTTGTGGGAAGTTTTGCGGTTTCGAGCATCTTGAGCGCGCCGGGATTGACGCGGCCCGCGGGATAACTTCCGGCGCTGTACGCGGTGAAGTTCGGTTTGCCGCGAGAATTCAGAATCGCTTCGGCAAGAATCGAGCGCGCGGAATTTCCCGTGCAGAGAAACAGGACGTTATATGTGGTGGCCATTTTTATCGCATCACGAACGGCACGACGGTCCGACAACGCTGGCGCGCGAAGCCGGTTTTGTTGCGCGGACGAAGGCGCTCATGAATTTTCCGTCGATGAGAGGCGCAACCTGGTCGACGTCGAGGCCGGCGGAAGAAAGGAAATCGCGGGCTTCTTCGACCTTGTAAATGCGGGTGGGTTCGATGTCGATATTTTCGAAGCCTGCGGAAAAGAGTTTGTCGCGGTAATCGAATTCTTCGAGCGCACCGGCGACGCAGCCGACCCAAAGCTCGACGCTCTTGCGAATTTCGGCGGGAACTGCGCCGCGCACCACGACGTCGGAAATGGCGAGGCGGCCGCCGGGTTTGAGTACGCGGAATGCTTCGTGGAGCACGCGGTCTTTGTCGCCGGAAAGATTGATGACGCAGTTGGAGATGATGACGTCCACGGAATTCTCCGGCAGCGGAATATTTTCAATCGCGCCTTTCAGGAATTCGACGTTTTCGACGCCGGATTTTTTCTGATTTTCACGGGCGAGGGAGAGCATCTCGTCGGTCATGTCGAGCCCGTAGGCTTTGCCGGTAGGGCCGACGCGTTTGGCGGATAGAAGAACGTCAATGCCGCCGCCGGAGCCGAGGTCGAGCACGGTTTCGCCGGGTTGAAGTTTTGCAAGTGCCGTGGGATTGCCGCAGCCGAGGGAAGCGGCGACGGCTTCCTTGGGAAGCGCGGAGATTTGTGAGCCGTCGTACAAATCTTTCGTGATTGGATCGCAGCAGCTGAATTCGCCGCCCCCGCCGCACGTTGCGACGCCGCCCGCGGCGACCGCTTTTGCGGCGTTGCCGTATTTTTGCTTTACGACTTCCTGCAGATTTTCGTTGCTCATAAGTCTCCTTTGCGTTTTGCTCTTGCGCTGGTTCTTACGTTGAGGTCCTTCGATTCGCTCTGAAAGCGCAGGGTTCATTTTGAAATTTGGACGAATTCTTCCGGCGAAACGGCCCGGCTGCGCGTGCAGCACTCTTCGTACAAGAAGCCGAGGACTTCGCGCAGCGCATCCTCGTTTGCGGAATACCACAGAAAGGTTCCTTCGCGGCGAACGTGGACCAGTCCGACCTGCTTCAATTTTTCAAGATGATGCGAAAGCGTGGAGGCGGGGATTTCCAGCTCGTCCTGCACTTCGCCGGCGATCATTCCGCCCGGATGAGCGGCCAAAAGAGTGCGCACAATCTGCAGACGAGGTTCAGCGCCAAGGGCGGCAAAGCGGTCAGCGGTGCGGGTGACGAGGAGCGGATCGGTGCGCTTCATATTTCGATAGTAGTAGAAATACGGAAGTATGTCAAGCCGTTTTCCAACACTTTTCCCGGCAGCAGCATCCAATGTTCTTGCGGCGCAAAAGCGCTGGAAATGAGCGGCTTTTTGTGTTTTGACCGGGTTTGAGGCGCGTGGGATAATTTTGGTTTAAGGACGACATGGCACTCACACGAAAGAACGAAATTTTGGCGCTGCGAACCGGGATTTTGACGGCAGGAATGACATTGGCGTTCGCCGGGGCTGCGTTTGGGCAGACGGTGTTCGCGGAGGCGGGGCAGGCGCAAGCGGCACCGGACGGCAAAACGCAAAGCGCCGGCGAGACGCAAGCGACGCCGAGTTCGCGCGCGGATGCGTATTTCAACTACACGATGGGGCACATCGCGGAGCAGCAGTACGAGCAGACGAGCCGCAGCGAGTACGCGACGCAGGCGATCGAATACTACAAGAAGGCTTATGCGCTGGACCCAAAGTCGCCGGTGATTGGCGAGCGGCTGGCGGAAATGTATTGGAAGTCGCAGCGGGTTCACGAAGCGGAGGCGGAAGCGAAGGCAATTCTGCAGCGCGATCCGAGCGACGTGCAGACGCGGCGGTTGCTTGGTCATATTTATTTACGGAGCCTGGGCGAAGCGAATGGCAACGGGCAATCGGAAGCCGTAGGGCGGGCAGTGGAGCAGTTCAAGGAAGTGGTGCGGCTGGAGCCGACGGATACGGAATCGGCGCTGTGGCTGGCGCGGCTTTATCGTTTGCAGAACAAGCATGACCAGGCGGAAGGCGTGCTGCGCGGAATTTTGAAGACCGACCCGGACAACGAGGCCGGCGTGGAGCAGTTGACGCAACTGTTGCTCGATCAAGGCAAATCGGCGGATGCCGTGGCGTTGCTGGAAAATGTGACGGGGAAGACTTCGTCGCCGACGCTGCTGGATTTGCTGGGCGATGCGTACACCCAGACGAAGGATTTGGGGAAAGCGGAAGGCGCGTATCGCAAAGCGGTGGAGATCGATCCGAGCGAATTGAGTCACCAGCGCGGACTGGGGCAGACACTGCTTGCGGAGGAAAAATATCCGGAAGCGTTGAAAGTTTACCAGCGGCTCGCGGATTTGATGCCGGACGATTCGGACGTCTATTTGCGGATTGCGCAGATTTACCGCGAGATGCATCAGTTGGACAAAGCGGAAGAGACGCTGACGAAGGCGCGGCAATTTGCGCCGGGCAGCCTGGACGTGATGTACAACGAAGCGATGCTGTACCAGGCGCAGGGAAGAAATGAAGATGCGATTCGTGTGTTGAGCGAAGCGGTGACGGGCGTCAAGAGTCAGTCGCAGGTGTTGCCGTCGCGGCGGCGGACGCTGGCGGTGCTGTATCAGCAGTTGGGGCAGCTGTATCGAACGACGGAAAATTATCAGGCGGCGATTTATACGTACGAGGAACTAGGCCGGCTCGGCGATGAAGAAGACCGTCGCGCGCGATTGCTGCTGATGGAGACGTACCGCACGGCTAAGGATTTGCCGCGCGCGCTGCAGACCGGAAAAGAAGCGGTAGCGAAATATCCGACGGACAGTTCGATCAAGAGCAGCTATGCGCTGCTCTATGGCGAAGCGGGAAAAACGGACGAGGCATTGGCGCTGCTGAAGCCGCAGCTGAAGGGCGCGGATTCGGACCGCGAAGTTTATTTGAATATTGCGCAGGTATACGAGCGAGGGCGGCGTTATGCGGACGCGGAGCAGGCGGCGCGAACCGCAGAAGCGTTGCCCGGTGCGGCGCGCGACAACGAGATGACGTGGTTTTTGCTCGGTGCGATTTACGAACGGCAGAAATTTTATGATCGCGCCGAAGTGGAGTTCAAAAAAGTGCTGGCGGTGGATCCGCAAAATGCGGCGGCGCTGAATTATTACGGATACATGCTGGGCGATTTGGGAATCCGGCTGGATGAAGCGGAGTCGATGATAAAGAAGGCGCTGGCGGATGATCAGTACAACGGCGCGTACCTCGATAGCCTGGGTTGGATTTACTACAAGCAGGGAAAGTATTCGGAAGCGGAAGCGACGCTGCGGAAGGCAGTGGAGCGCGAAAGCCACGACCCGACGATTCACTCGCACCTGGGGGATGTGTACGCGAAGCTGGGCCGGACGGAAATGGCGGCGATGCAATGGGAGAAATCGCTGGAAGAATGGCATCGAGCGCTGCCTGGCGATATTGAGAACGAAAAGATTGCGGAAATCGAAAAGAAAGTGAACCAATCGAAGCATCGCGTCGCGCAGAAAGCGGCACCCAACGCCGCGCAGCCGAAGTAAGCGCGATGGCTGAAGTAAGAATTCCCGCGTTTGCAAAAATAAATCTGCGGCTGGAAATTCTGGGGAAACGTCCGGACGGGTATCACGAGCTGAGGACGATTTTTCAGACGGTTTCTCTGCATGATGATTTGCAGTTGCGGCGCTCGAAGCGTGTGGGAGTTTCGCTGCGTGTGGAGGGGAATGCGGCGCTTTCGGGCGAACCGGTGGAGAAGAATCTCGTCTATCGGGCGGTTGCGGCGGTGCGGGCCGAACTGAAGGACGAGGGCGGCGTTGAGATTGCGTTGAAGAAAAAGATACCGGCGGGACGCGGGTTGGGCGGCGGATCAAGCGACGCGGCCGCGGCGATGCTGGGGTATTTGCAACTGACGAAGAAAAAGGTTGCGGCGGAGCGCTTGATGGAGATTGGCGCCTCGCTTGGCGCGGACGTGCCGTTCTTTCTGCAGGGTGGGCGGGCGTTGGGAATCGGCCGCGGCGACGAGATTTATCCTTTGCCGGACATCGAAGCGAAGAGCGTTTTGATCGTATCGCCTGCGGATATCCACGTACCAACGCCGGATGCGTATCGCTGGCTGAACGCGCCGGAATTGACAAAAACGGCAGAAAACTCTAAACTTTGGAAGTTCTGTGCCTCATCCTGGAGCGTGCAGGGAACCGGCCTTTGGAACGATTTCGAAGGTGCCGTTTTCCAGCATTATCCCCGGCTTGATTCGATCAAGCAGGATTTGCTTCGTAGAGGGGCAACAGAAGCCTTGCTGGCGGGTAGCGGTTCGGCGGTGATTGGAGTTTTCCCGAGCCCAGCAAAGGCGCGCCGAGCCGCTGTAGGGTTTCCTCTGGACGAGACGTTCGTTTGCGAGACAGTTTCGCGGGCGAAGTACAATCGTCTGATGCGTGGGCGCTCCGTTTGAAGTGCGCACGTTTGTGAACCGCAGCGACTCAGCAAAATAAAGTCATCGGCATACAGTCATCAGTCTTCAGTCAGGCTGATTTGTCTTTTGTTCTGAGAACTGGTTTTGTTCGTGGGCCTGGGTTGTGTGCGCGTTGTTCCTGGCAGGGGATGGCGCGCCAAAGCTGAGAGAAATTTTCGCTAATCGCGACGAGAGCACAACCGTGAACGACGAGCGATTTAAGATTTTTTCAGGGACCGCGAATCCGGTGCTGGCGGAAGCGATTTGCCATCATTTGGATGTGCCGCTGGGCAAATCCGTGCTGGGACGATTCAGCGACGGCGAGATTTATTTTCAGATTTTGGAGAATGTGCGCGGCGCTGACGTTTTCGTGGTTCAGCCGTGCCACGCTCCGGTGGACAACCACCTGCTGGAATTGCTGCTGATGATCGATGCGTTCAAGCGCGCGTCGGCGTGGCGGATTACGGCGGTGTTGCCCTACTACTGCTACGCGAGACAGGACCGCAAAGACAAGCCGCGCGTCCCGATCTCAGCAAAGCTTGTGGCGGATTTGCTGGAAACGGCGGGAGCGAGCCGGGCGTTGACGCTCGATTTGCACGCGCCGCAGATTCAGGGCTATTTCGATGTGCCCGTGGATCACCTGTATGCGTCGCCAGTGCTGGTGGACTACTTCCGGCACAAGAATTTGCCGAACGTGACGGTGGTTTCGCCGGATGCGGGCGGTGTGGAGCGGGCTCGGTTTTTTGCGAAAAAGCTGGATGCGCCGCTGGCCATCGTTGACAAGCGCCGCGTCGATGTGGACGTAAGCGAAGTGATGCACCTGATCGGCGATGTGCGGGGACGCACGGCGCTGATTGTGGACGACATTATTGATACGGCGGGAACGCTGGTAAAAACGGCGGAAGCGCTGCTGAAGGAAGGCGCGCTGGACGTGTATGCAGCTTGCACGCATCCGGTTCTGTCGGGGCCGGCAGTAGAACGCATTACGAAGTCGAAGATCAAGGAAGTTGTGGCGACGGATTCGGTGCCGTTGTCGCCTGCCGCGGTGGCGATGGGCAAGATGAAGATTTTGAGCGTGGCGGATTTGCTGGCTCGTGGCATTCGGTCGATTCACGAAGAAACGTCGATCAGCGAATTGTTTATTTAATTTTGAACGAATTTGGATTTGGAATTCAGGGAAGGGAAGAAGGCAATGGCAGAAAAGATTGTAGTGGAAGCAGCGCCGCGCGATTCTCGCGGAAAGAATGAAGCGCGGAGGTTGCGCGTGATCGGGAAAGTGCCGGCGATTTTGTACGGCGCAAAGGGCGAAGCATTGTCGCTTGCGGTCAGCGCGAAGCAGCTCGGACAGATTCTGCGTTCAGAGTCGGGCCACAACACATTGTTCCAGGTGGCGCTTGCCGGAAAAGAGCAGCCGGCGATCGTGAAGGATTGGCAAGTGGACCCGGTGACGGGAAACCTGCTGCATGTGGACTTGTTGCGCGTGGCGATGGATGTTCGCATGCGCGTGAAGGTTCCGGTGCACACGTTCGGCGAACCGCAGGGCGTGAAGGTGCAGGGTGGCGTGTTTGAAACCGTGACTCGTGAAGTGGAAATCGAGTGCTTGCCCGGGGAAATCCCGACGGAATTTCGTCTGGATGTGACCAACCTCATGCTGGGCCAGGCGATTCGTGCGAACGATATCCAGATGGATACGACCAAGATGAAGCTGGTGACGGAATCGGAGCGCGTGATCGCGCACGTTGTCGCTCTGCGTGTGGAAGAAGAGAAGCCCGCGGATGCGGTGGCGGCGGAAGCAGCAGCGCCGGCCGAACCGGAAGTCATCAAGAAGGGCAAGAAGGAAGTGGAAGGCGAAGAAGGCGCCGAGGCCGAGAAGCCGGAAAAGAAGAAGTAACTGTTTTTTCGCGGCGAAGAGAGATTTATGCGGCTCATTGTGGGGCTTGGCAATCCAGACCCGGAGTATCAGTGGACGCCGCATAACCTGGGTTTCCTCGCGGTGGATGAGCTGGCAAACCGCGCCGGAATTCGCGTCGAGCGGCCGGAAGGCAAGGCCCTGGTCGGGCGAGGCAAACTGGCGGGGCAGGAAGTTCTCCTGGCCAAGCCGCAGACGTACATGAACCTGAGCGGCGTGTCAGTGCGGGAGCTGCTTGGAAAGTACGTACTGACGCCGGACGATTTGCTCGTGATGTGGGACGAAGTGCAACTGCCCTGGAGTTCCATCCGGTTGGCGCCGGAGGGAAGCGCGGGCAGCCACAACGGAGCGAAGTCGGTGATTGGCTCGATCGGTACGCAGAAGTTTGCAAGACTGCGGCTCGGATGCGGGCCGGATCATCCGCTCGGCAGCAGAAAAGAGTATGTGCTGCGGCCGATGAAGAAGGCGGAACTCGAAGTTGCGGCGGAAGAAGTGGCGCAGGCGGGCGATGCCATCGAGTTGTGGTTGACGAACGGCATCGACGTCGCGATGAACAAGTTTAACCGGCGGCCGGAAGGCGCGAAGGAAGAGGAAGCCGGGAAATAAAATTTTGCGGCGGCTGCGAGAGCGGCGCCGGATCAGGAAGAGAAACGAGGCAACCATGGAAGAGCGACTGTACGATTTGATTTTTATCGCGCGTCCCGCGACGCCGGAAGACGACATTAAGAAGGTGATTCACTCCATCGAGCACGCCTGCACGGAAAAAGGCGCCAAGATCGAGAAGAGCGAGCACTGGGGTACGCGGAAGCTTGCCTATCGCGTGGCGAAGCACCGCGAGGGAATGTACTACTACCACCAGATTCGGACGAATCATGGCGAATTGATCGTTGAGCTGGAGCGCCGGCTCCACGTGCAGGACTCCATCATCAAGTATCTGACGATCCGTCTCGATGAAGACATCAAGCGGCAAAAGAAGCTGGTCGACAAGCGAGAGAAGCGCGCAGCGCGGCGCCCGCGCCGTCCGGCGGCAACACCAGCGGCTCCCGTGCCTGCGCCTGCGGCAGAGCAGCACGCGGCAAGCTGAGCATTTGCAGAGCGAGTGAAAACGAGATTCGGAAATTGTTGAAAGGATGAACGAGATGGCAGAGGAACAGAAGCAAGAGCAGGCAGCGGCGCCGGAAGCGCCGGCACGCGCGGAGGGCGCAGCACCGCGTGAAGGCGGGGCGCCGAGCCACGGTGGTGGACATGGCGGACCGGGCGGGCACAGCGGACCGAGGCGCGAAGGTGGACGCGAGGGCGGACCACGGCGCGAAGGCGGTCCGGGCGGCGGTCCCGGCGGACCACGCCGCGGCAAGCGGCAATATTTCCGCAAGAAGAAAGTCTGCAAATTCTGCGTGGAGAAAATCGACCTGATCGATTATAAGCGCGCGGACATTCTTTCGCAGTTCGTGCAGGAGCGCGGAAAGATTCTGCCGCGCCGCATGACGGGCGTTTGCGCGCGGCATCAGCGCTGGCTGGGCGTGGCGATCAAGCGGGCGCGCAACATCGCCTTGCTGCCGTTTGCGGGCAGCGCGGCCGGAGCGACCGCTCCAAAAGCAGTGGAAGCTCACAAGAGCTGATAGAGATTAGAGCGAAGGGATAGGACGATGCAGATCATTCTTCAAGAAGATATCGACAAATTGGGGCACCGCGGCGACGTGGTGACGGTCAAGCCGGGATACGCGCGCAACTATTTGCTGCCGCGCAGCCTGGCCATCGAAGCCACGCCCGGAAACATGAAGGCGCTCGAGCGGATTCGCACTTCGCTCGCGAAGAAGACGGCGACCGAACTCGAAGCCGCGAAGAAGCAGTCGGAATTGCTGACCGGCGTTTCGCTCAACTTCAAGCGCAAGACCGGCGAAAACGATCAGATGTTCGGATCGGTCACGTCCGGTGACATTTCGGAAGCTCTCGCGGCGCAGGGCTTCAAGGTCGACAAGCGGCAGGTGCAGTTGGCCGAGCCGATCAAAACAATTGCCGAGCATGACGTCACGATCAAAGTGTTCCGCGACGTTGTGGCTCACATCAAGGTCACCGTAGAAAAAGAAGCCTAAGCCAAGTCTCGAAAACTCTTGCATTTTGCTGAGAAGGGACGCGGAACACCGCGTCCCTTCCTTTTTGCGCTCGCAAAAAAAAAGTTTTGCAACGTTTTCCGCTTTCATCCACAGCGACTCTGATTGACGACGGCGCATCGCGCGTGCACACTGCAAGAAATCTTTTCCCCAACAAAAAGTTTGCGCGAGACAGCAATGCGCAAGGGGATTGCGCTGCGCGTTGCGACATGCTATAAAGCGAAGAAAAGGCGAAATAGAGACGACCGACGATGGCCACCGATACCTCATTAGAACGCCCCCTCCCCAGCAATCTCGATGCGGAACGCTCCATTCTCGGCGCGATTCTGCTCGATAACCACGCGCTGAACACTGCGATTGAAAATGTGCGCCCCGAGGATTTTTTTCTCGACCAGCACCGCCGCGTCTATACGCAAATGATCGCGCTCGGCGAAAGCCAACAGGCCATCGACTTGATTACGCTCACCGAAGAGCTGCACCGCCGCGGAGAATTGGAGGCTTCCGGCGGTGCGCCGTATCTCTCGGCGCTGGCCGACGGCATGCCGCGCGTCTCGAACGTCGAGCATTACGCGCGCATCGTCAAAGAAAAAGCCCTCCTGCGCAACCTGATCCACACGACCCACAACATTCAGCAGAAAGCGCTCGAAGCCGAAGACGGCGCCGACATGATTCTCGACAACGCCGAATCTTCGATCTTTGCTCTCGCCGAAGACCGCGTGAAGGCCGGATTAATCTCAATCAAGGACATCGTTCGCGACAATTTCGAACGCCTCGAAAAGATTTTCCGCGAAGGCAAAAGCATCACGGGAATCGCGACCGGCTACGCGGAGCTCGACAAGCTCCTGAGCGGCCTGCAAAATTCGGAACTGCTCATTCTCGCCGCGCGGCCTTCGCAAGGCAAAACGGCGCTCGCCCTGAATCTTGCCGAGAATATCGGCATTCGCGGCGGGCTGCCGGTCGCCGTGTTCAGCCTCGAAATGTCCAAGGAATCTCTATTGCAGCGTCTCGTCGCGTCGGTTGCGCAGGTCGACGCCCACAAATTCCGCTCGGGGCATCTCAACCGCGAAGATTGGCGCCGTATGACCGAAGCGCTCGGCACCATCTCCTCCGCGCCGATCTGGATTGACGACGCCGGCTCCACCAGCGTGATGGAAATTGGCGCCAAAGCGCGCCGCCTCAAACGGGAAAAAGGATTGTCGTTGCTCGTAGTCGACTACTTGCAGTTGATTACCGGCCGCGGCCGCTTCAATAGCCGCCAGGAAGAAGTCGCCAGCATTTCGCGCGGCTTGAAAGGGCTCGCGAAGGAATTGCAGATTCCCGTGCTGGTTCTCAGCCAGCTCACTCGTGCCCCCGAACGCGAAGAACGCGGGCCGCAACTTTCCGACTTGCGCGAATCGGGCGCCATCGAACAGGACGCGGACGTCGTCATGTTCATCTACCGCCCGAACTGGGGAAAGATGGATCTCTCGCCGGAAGAGCGCGACCAGGCCGAAATTGTCATCGCCAAGCAGCGCAACGGTCCCACCGACAAAGTGAAGTTCGTTTTCCGCAGCCGCTTGACGCGTTTTGAAGAAGCCGCGCCGGATGCCTTCTCGCAATTCGCGCCCGATGATATGTAACAAAAGCCACGACGTGGCTAAGCTGCCGCGTTTCGGGCGGCGCTGTCGTCTTCGTGCGCGCCGCCCAAATTGGCTGTAACTCTCTGAATCGAGTGCAATTAAGCTGGAAGTGTTTCAACGCCGAGCGACCCCTCCTGCGGCCTTTTGCTTGCTATGACCATGTTGTCTTTCACGCGCCAGAGTTTTGGCGCAGCCGTTCGCCGTGTGCGGACGCGGTAAAATTAAAATCTCTGGAATCGGGATGACGACCAAACGAACAACGAAAATGGATTTTGAGCGCAGGCCGGTTTGGGCGGAAGTGTCGCTTGGCGCGCTGAAACACAACATCGACGCGATCCGCTCTTTTGTAAATCCGAAGGGTGAAAAGCGCGCTGCGCCGCGAAAAGTTTTGTGCATCGTCAAGGGAAACGGCTATGGCCACGGCGGGCCGCAAGTCGCGAAGGCCCTCGAGAAATTTGGCTCGGACTGGTTCGGAGTGACGTGCACCGAAGAGGGAATTGCCGTCCGAAAAGCCGGCGTGAAAAAGCCGGTCCTCATTCTCACGAGTTTTGTGGCGGGAGAAGAGCCGCACCTCCTCCGGCATGATTTAACGCCGGTCGTGCACCGGATCGAGCAGCTGGCCGTGCTGAATCGCGCGGCCCAGAAGTACGCAAAGAAAAAGACCGCGACGTTCCATTTGAAAATCGATTCGGGCATGAACCGTCTGGGAATTTCACCCGCGTCGGTCGATAGCTTTGCTGCACAGCTGGCGAAATGTAAATACCTGAAGCTCGGCGGAATCTTCACTCATTTTGCTTCATCCGGCGTGTTTCTCGACACGATTGCCGGCAGACAGACGGGCGACCAGGAAAAACGCTTTTACGCGGCTCTCGAGCGCTTGAAGAAGTTGGGAATTGATCCGGGCATCGTGCATCTGGCCAACAGCGCGGCGATTGCCTCGCGCCCCGAGACTTGGGCGGACATGGTTCGGCCCGGTGCGATTTTGTATGGCTACCATCCGGGTTACGATCCCACCGAACTCCGCGAAGAATCGGAACGCAAATTGCGCCTCAAGCCCGTCATGAGTTTGCGCTCGCGGATTATCAGTTTGCGGGACGTTCCTGCCGGCCAGGGCGTCGGCTACGATTCCACCTTTATTACGTCGCGCCCTTCGAAAATCGCCGTCCTCGCCGCAGGCTACGGCGACGGCATTCACCGTTCGCTCGGCAACAAAGGCAAGGTCCTCGTGCGTGGAACCTTGGCTCCTATTGTGGGAATTGTCTCCATGGACGTCACCATGGTGGATGTCACGGATGTTCCCGGTGCCTCACTCGGCGACGTGGCCACCGTCTACGGAACGTCCGGCGACGACGTCCTGCTTGCCAATCGCGTTGCGCGTACGATCGGAACCGTTACTTCGGATTTGCTTTGCGCCGTCAGCGCCCGCGTGCCGCGCTTTTACGTCCCCTAGAACATGCTTACCACGCCGCAACTTTAAGTTGCCGGTCGTCTATCCGGACAGTAGGTCAGTCCCCGATTACGCGACAAACCAGGAGTTGATGAAGGTCAGGCTTTCCAGGAAACCGCCGGGTTCGGTAATTGATGAGGTACGGTGGGCGTCTACTTGTGAAACGTCACGCTGTTTCTTAGAATATCGCGCAACTCAATGCCAACCCATTCCAATCGGGGTCGGAGTCTTTCAGCAAGCAAGCGTTCTTGGATTCTTATAGCGCTTTGCGGCGTCACTTCGGCAATCTTGTGCGCTGCGCCACTTCGTTTGCCCTTGGGAAAATATTCCATCTCTTACGTTGGAACTGTCTACGGCTTACTACTAGCCCTATATTTCGTGCTATGTCGGGGAGCTAGTTCGCTTAAAGCCCTTTCCCTCATCGTTGCATCGTCCGCCGCGTACGTAATCGCATTCTCCGGCGCGATGATGCTGCCCAGGCTGCTGCCCATGCTTCCGAGGGGGCTCGACTTTTTCGACTCGGGCGAACCCACGGCCACGCTTTTTATTGCTGGCGGCGTACTCGGCGGAGCCGTTCTTGTTCCCGCAGTAGTTCTCCTCGGCAAAACTCGTCTTCAGACATGGACTTCCATGATCGGTAAGGTCATCGGTGGAATTCTCCTAAGTGGATTCCTTGGCGCTCTAGCCATTCTACTGAGCGGGTCTTTAGGCAAATTGGTTTGGACTTTGATTCCCATAGAACCACTGCCCACAAACGATTCCTACGTTATGGCTGCCATTTTCATGGCGTGGCAGCCAACCATGGCAGTTTTCTTTGCTTGGGCAACGACTTCTAAAGTCCAGCAGGTCGATGCCACTACGATAGCTGATTCCTCTACCGTGATTCCTGACGAAAGTCCGCCAGCTCTTCCGAGCCGCGGAACGTTTCTGATTGCAAGCATTGTGCTCATTACTATCTGTTTGGCAAGGCTAACTCCGCTCTGGATTCATGCAACGGGCCGCGAGTTGGCGATTGCGAAAAAGGATAGAACGAGACCTGCCGTTGACGGTTTGCCTGACTTAAACCCAAATCAAAAAGAAGACGTTCTGATTCTCAAGGAAATTGCCGGGTACGAGCCGAGGCAAACGGCTGAGGCGGTTCATTACGTAAGTCACGAAAAGGGCGGTCCCCACCCTGGGAGTCACTACTATGCGGCGACTTACTTCAAGTCTGGAGACGCAGACCGCACGCCAACCGGGCCCGCTCCAAAAATCTATGTGAGCGTAGAACAATATCCGACTGCGGAGTGGGCTCAATATTTGGCGGAGTATCCCCAGAACATCGCTCTGCTGTTCGACAATCCCAAACAGCATGCCGTTGTCACAAAGTTGAACGCCAAGATGCGGACTAATGAGTTAGAACAGCCCGCTGGAGTTCATTGGTTTTCGGTCTACTACATGTGGCCAAGTGGTCCCTATGTCGTTTGGGTCCAAGGCTACACGCTTGATGAGAATGTGGAATTCTTAAGGCCTTATCTCACCAAATACCCGAGCTCGATAAAATGAATGCCCGAATTGATTTGATGAGGGTGTGCTAGGCGGTCCTCGGTAAGCTCGGAGTTAATTCAACCACCTCTAGCTCCTGATAAACGCCGTCACCGGAAACAGCCCGCCACCGCCTGTCAGCTTTCCTTGACGCCTCAAAACGAGAAGGTATATACACACTATGTAGATTAGCTGGCATGCTACTTACGGGCTGCAGCGCCGGGCCCATTGGCAATTGGCTGTTCGATTTTGCAGTGATTTAAGAATCCTGTGAGGTCGTATGAGCCGGACAAAGGCAGAAGGCGCGAGCTCCTTCGAACCCTCCTCGGCCCGTTCAGTCGCGTCGTCTAAAAATAGGTCGGATCTTCGCGTTCACGGAAGCGCTGTAACTCTCTGGATTGGCCGTGCTGCGTTTCTCGTCTGCATTGGCGCACTCGCCGCCGCTTGGCAGCCGTTCGCACTCGCGCGCAGGACCGCGGCGCTCGCCGGATTCGCCGTAGCCCTTGCACTGGTGATTGGCGAAATGCGTTTGCGCAAGGCTGAAGTCCGCGCCGTCGCTGGAGGAGCGCTGGGCAGCCTCGCGGGAATCGCTGCCGCTCTACTCGTCTCGCTGATCGTGTCGCGCACAAGCGTGCCGGATTCCACAAAATCTTTCCTCGAGATTGGTTCGCTGTTGACCTTCGCTTACCTCGGATTGTTCCTCGGCGCGGCAAAGGGAATTGAAATTTCATTGATCCCCACACAACCGGCAAGCGACGCAGTTGATTTGACCACCCGAACCGATGCCACGCCGAAATTGCTCGACACCAGCGTCTTGATCGACGGCCGCATCGCGGATATTTGCGAGGCGCAATTTCTGGATGGGCCGCTGCACGTGCCCCGGTTTGTGCTGCACGAACTGCAATTGATTGCCGATTCATCGGATGCGCTCCGGCGGCAGCGGGGCCGGCGCGGGCTGGAAGTATTGCAGCGGATTCAAAAGTTGCCGGGGCTTGAAGTGCTGGTGCTCGAAGAAGACGGAGCATCCGACGCCGATGTGGATCGCGCACTCGTGGAATTAGCCCGCCGTCGCGGAGCAAAGATTGTCACGAACGATTTCAACCTGAATAAAGTTGCCAGCGTTCAGGGGATTTCCGTCTTGAACGTGAACCAGCTGGCGAACGCCTTGCGGCCCGCCGTGCTGCCCGGGGAGCCGATGCGCGTTTTGATTTCGCGCGAAGGAAAAGAGGCCACTCAGGGCGTCGCGTATTTGGAAGACGGGACGATGGTCGTCGTGGACGGCGCGCGGCGGTTCACGAACAGGACCGTCGACATCACTGTGACGTCCGTGCATCAGACGCCCGCGGGGAAAATGATTTTCGGGCGCATGGAAGAGCGGGCCGAAAACAATCCGACTATCGCGCGGCAGGCGGCCGCTGGCCGTGGTCCAACCCCGGCGCGAGGCCCGGATTCTGGAAACGGAGAGCGCGAGCCGAAGTAGCCCTCGGCGTTTGCCTTGCCCTGTAGCTCACGCCTCGGCGTACCCGCGGTTTTCCTCAACTCACGGTTAAGGTACACTTTGATGTTCGCAGGCAGCCGGCAGAGCCGCCTGTCGGCAACACTCTCATGAGCAAAATTGCAGCAATCTTGCCCGCCGCGGGTCTTGGCACGCGCATGGGCGCGGAAACTCCCAAACAATTCCTCGAATTGGATGGGGTGCCGATTTTAGTGCACAGCCTGCGGAAAATTGCTTCGTGCGAGTTGGTGACCGAAATTATCGTCGCTACCCGCGGCGAAGAAGTGAAGCGGCTCGAAGAACGGCTCCGTGGCGAGAATTTCCGGCAGACACTCCGCGTGGTAAAGGGTGGAGACACACGGCAGGAATCCGTCGCAGCGGCGCTCAAGCACGTAGCCGAGGGGACCGAAATCGTCCTCGTGCACGATGCCGTGCGGCCGTTCGTTACGCGAGAGCAGATTGCGCGCGTGATTGAAGAGGCGAGAAGCTATGGCGCCGCGATTCTCGGCATTCCGGCTATGGACACCGTAAAGGAAGTAAAGCGCGCAAGCCTTCCCGAAGATGTGGCGCTGATTACCATGACAATTCCGCGCGAGAGAGTCGTCCTCGCCCAAACGCCTCAAGTGTTTTCTACCGGGATTCTCAAGGAAGCATTCGCGCGCGCCGAAGCGGACGGCATCAACGCCTCCGACGAAGCAGGGTTGGTCGAGCGCCTCGGCAGGGAAGTTCACGTCGTGCTCGGCTCCGAGCGCAACATCAAAATCACGAAGCCGGCCGATTTGGATCTGGCGAAATTTTATCTCGAGCGGGAAAAGGCGCATCGCGCATGAGCGTGCGGATGGGAATTGGCTACGATCTGCACCGGTTGGAAGCTGGCCGCAAATTGATCGTGGGCGGAATTGAACTACCTTTCGATAAAGGCCCGGTAGGACATTCCGATGGCGACGTGCTTGCTCACGCGCTATGCGATGCGCTCCTCGGTGCCGCGGGACTAGGCGACATCGGCACGCACTTTCCAGATACTGACCCGAAGTGGAAGGGCGCAAACAGTCTGCAATTTCTCGAGCACGCCAGAAAACTTCTCGACGAAAAGCACATGGCGATCGAGCACGTGGATGCGGTTGTGATTCTGGAGCGTCCGAAGCTCGGACCGCATTTTCCAAAGATGCGCGAGGCCTTGGCTAAATCGTTGGGCGTGCCTGCCGAAAAAATTCATCTCAAAGCAAAAACCAATGAGGGCGTCGACGCCGTTGGCCGCGGCGAAGCCATCGCCTGCCACGTTGCGGCAACGCTGGTAACTCTCTAAGTTGTGACCTGTTTCCGCCGTGTCTGAAATCCATCCAACTCCCAATGTGGCCGCCGAGCCGGAACGAGTAAATTTATTTTCGGCCGCTGACGTCATTGCCATCTTGCGCGAAAAAGGCTGGCTTTCGACGGAGCCCACCGAATCGCAAGGCGCGTGGTGTGCGAGGGCGGCGGCATTTTTGGGGCCACAGGCCGCTGACCGCGCGGCGCTCGGCGAACTGCTCGGATTAATCTTTCATTACGACGCGCAGAAGATTTTGACGTCCACTGAAGCGCATGTCGTGATGTCGCGCTATGCGGCGCGAGATGTCCTTCGGCGATTGGCGCTGTTGCTTCTCGATTGTGGCGAATTGACTCCGGATCGATTCCGTGACCTCATCACACAATTGAAGGAAGGCCTCGACATACGCGGCCGGGAACTGTTCCATCCGCTAAGGCTGGCGCTCGCTGGTCGTTCGGGCGAAGGCGAATTGGACCGCGTCATACTCTTGCTCGATGAAGCGGCTGCCGCGGGTTTTACTGCGCCGGTCAAAACGGCTCGCAACCGAATCCTCGATTTCTGTTCCTCATTCGAGTAAGGCCCGCCAATTATTTTTGCCCGATCGTTAATTGTTTTCGGTCTTCGAGACAACATCCGCGGTTTCTCTTCCGCCGCTCTCGATCAGGACGCTGGTGTGACTTCGTCCCAAATGCGCGTTCCGTGCGTCTCTTTCAAGAAAAGCGTTCCAACGACAAGTGTCACCGCCGCGACTGCAATCGGATAATAGAGGCCCGCGTAGATATTTCCCGTCGCGGCGCAGCTCCATAAGCCAATCAGCGGCAGCAATCCGCCGAAGACGCCATTTCCGATGTGATAGGGAAGTGAGAGCGATGTGTAGCGGATTCGCGCGGGAAAGGCCTCGACAAGATAAGCGGCGATCGGCCCGTAAATCATGCAAACGTAGATCACTTGAATAAAAACGAGCAGAACGAGTTTCGAAAAATTTGGTGCTGACGCTTCCTTTGCCGGCACTATAGCTCCTGTCGCCGCGTCCTGCGTCATCGCCGTCAATTTTGTTTGGCCCGTTGCTTTGTCCTTCGTCGACGACACCGTAACGATATTGTTTCCGGCCGCGCTTTGCATCGATTTGTAAATCGGCACATAAGTCACAACGGCAAGCAGGCACGCGGCCATCATCAGCCACTTGCGGCCGATTCTGTCGGAGAGTGCGCCGAAAATCGTGAAGAAGGGAAGGGAACAGAGGAGCGCAATCGCCACGATTTCATTTGCGGTTCTCGCGTTGATCTTCAGAATCGTCTGCAAATAGAAGAGTGCATAAAACTGTCCCGTGTACCACACCACTCCCTGCCCCGCCGTTGCGCCGAGCAACGAGATCAAAACACGTTTCAAGTTATCCGGTTTTGTAAACGCATCCGTCAGCGGTTGCGTCGACGCCATGCCCGTGCTTTTGATTTGCAGAAAGATCGGCGACTCCTTCATTTTCAGCCGCACGTACAACGACACGGTCACGAGCAAAATGGAGGCGAGAAATGGAATCCGCCATCCCCAGTCGGAAAAATGTTCTTTGGTCATCGATTGCTGCGCGAGCAGGATGGCAATCAACGAAATGAAAAAACCAAACGTCGCCGTAATCTGAATGAAGCTTGTGTAGTAACCGCGCTTGCTGTCCGGCACATGTTCCGCGACATAAACAGCGGCGCCGCCATATTCACCGCCAAGCGCCAGCCCCTGCAACACGCGGATTACGATCAGCGTGATCGGGGCGAACCAACCCGCCGTTTGAAATGTGGGCATCAGCCCAATCAACGCAGTGGCTCCGCCCATAATTGTGAGCGTCACAAGAAACGCGTATTTGCGTCCAACGAGATCGCCGACGCGTCCAAAAAAAAGCGCGCCGAACGGCCGCACCAAAAAGCCAACCGCAAACGTGGCGAGATACGCGATGTAGGCAAACTTATCGTTTCCCGGCGGATAAAATTTCAGGGAAAGTACCGCGGCCAAACTTCCGAAGATGTAAAAATCGTACCACTCGATCATCGTTCCGACTGCCGAAGCGAAAATGATTCGCCAGATTCCTTTTTGATTGAATTCGCTGGATGCGATTGCCATGGTGTTACTTGCCATTCCATCTCCCCGAAAATGGATTGACCGCTGCGGCATACAGTGCCAGCGGACAAAAACGTCTGGGCACCTAAAAAAACTTTTTGGATTGGAACAAAAGTGACCTAGAGCACGAGCATGGTGCCACGATTTTCGCCGCTTGCAAGGCCGTTTTCTCGAATTCACAATTCTGTAACAATTCAGCCAATGCACTTTCGCCCGGAGACCGGCGACGATACACTGAAAATCTCATGGACAAGATTACCGGTATTCATGCGGTGCGCGAGGCGCTGGAAGCGGGGCGTCCGCTGGAGTACGTGCTCGTTGCGAAAGGGCGGCAGGATACTCGCGTCGAAGAAATTGTACAGCTGGCGCGGCGAAATGGAGTGCCGTTGCGATTTGAGGAGCGGCAGCAACTCGATCGCAGCGCCGGCACGCGGGACCACCAGGGAGTGATCGCTTTAGGGGCGGCGAGGGCGGCCGTGTCGCTCGAAGATATCGTTGCGAGCGCGAATAAAAATCCGAAACAGCCGGGACTGATTGTATTTCTGGATGGAGTGGAAGATCCGCACAATCTGGGAGCAGTGATTCGCACAGCGCTCGCTGCCGGCGCGCACGGCGTGGTCATTCCGGAGCGGCGGGCAGCGGGACTGACGGATACGGTGGCGCGGGCATCGGCCGGCGCGCTGGCGCATCTTCCCGTTGCGAAGGTGACGAATCTTGTGCGCGCGATGGAAGAATTGAAAGAGATGGGCTATTGGCTGGTGGGACTTGATGAGAGAGCGGACAGAAGTTACTCGGAAGTAGACTACACGACGCCGACGGGAATTGTGCTCGGAAGCGAGGGCAGCGGCTTGCATGAATTGACGCGGAAGCGCTGCGATTTTGTGGTGTCGCTGCCGACGACGGGGCCGGTGAAGTCGCTGAATGTGTCGGTCGCGGCGGGCGTCGTGCTGTTTGAGGCGGTGCGCCAGCGGGGAAAGCGCAAGCCGTAGTTACTTATTTATCATACTGAATCAGAGAGAAAACATCGAGGCCGGGGAGCTTCGCGCGGCCGTGGAGGAAGGTGAGTTCCACGGCGAACGAGGCGCCCTCGACTTTGCCGCCGAGTTTTTCGATGAGTTGCGATGTGGCGCGCGCAGTGCCGCCCGTTGCGAGAAGATCGTCGCAAATCAGTACGCGCTGGCCGGGCTTGATGGCGTCTTCATGAACTTCCAGGGAATCCGTGCCGTACTCGAGTGCGTAGGACATGCTGACGGTTCTTGCCGGAAGTTTTTTCGGCTTGCGCACGGGCACGAAGCCCGCGCCGAGGCGATAGGCGAGCGCGGGAGCGAAAATAAAGCCGCGCGCCTCCATGCCGGCGACGAGGTCGATGGTGTGGCCGCTGTAGTGGTCACAGAGACGATCGATCAAGGAGTGGAAGCCCTGTTTGTCCTTGAGAAGTGTCGTGAGGTCATAAAAAAGAATCCCCGGCTTGGGGTAGTCAGGCACTTCGCGAATCAATTTTTTCAAATCATCCATTCCGGCGGCTCTCCTTAGTTGTCGTGCGTGATGTTGAACTCCGTTTCGTACTGCGAATCGAGTGCGGCGGATTCTTCCGCGACAGCATGAACCATGGCGCCGCGCGGACCTTTTTTGAGCGCGGCGAGAAAGCGCGCAAACTGGTCTTCCGAGCCGATGGCGTAGGCTTCGACGCGGCCGTCGCGGAGATTGCGGACGAAGCCGGTGAGATGCAGACGCTCGGCGGCATCCTGCGCGAAATAGCGGAAGCCGACGCCCTGGACGAGACCGGAAACGAAGAATCGTTTGGCTTGTTTTTCGGTGGCCACAAGCATTGCCATTGTAGCAAGGAAGAGACCAGAGACCAGAGACCAGAGACCAGAGACCAGAGACCAGAGACCAGAGAAGGGGTACACCCCGGGTGTTTTTGGAAAGAGTACGCAAGCGACTGAAAACAGGAGAGATGAGTTGCCGCGCACGGCAAAAGAGTGAAGGAAACGGCAAAAGAGCGTCAGAATCCGCAAGAGGAGGTTGGTGCAGATTCATGCCCCCACCCCCCTGCCCCTATTTCGCGTAAGTATGAGAAAGAAAGGGGTTAGGCGGAGGGTAGGGGGTGGTAGCACTCGCGAATTCCCGAAATGGAACGCAAAGGAGGGCCGGTTGGGTTGTCAAAGAACAAAGGCGGCGATCCTGTCGTCGCCTGAATGCATATCCATTATACCTGACTTGTCAAGTTTACTTGATTCGAATCACGCCAGCCAGAAGCTTCGCCCAATCCAAGGGAACGTACCGTCCGTCCCCGAATTTCGTCCGTCCCCGAATTTCGGCTACCATCGCATTCGCGGATTTCAGGGCGCATCTTGCGGAGGAGTGCGATAATTAGAATGCGGCGGGAGGGTTGCAATGGCTAACAGCTCGGAAAGTGTCATCATCCAAGACCCCGAAATTCTCAGCGGCGAACCTGTCTTTCGCGGTACCCGAGTCCCTTTTCAAAATCTTTTGGACTATCTGGAGGGTGGCGAGACGCTAGACGAATTCCTGATACAGTTCCCGGGCGTCACTCGTGAGCAAGCTATCGCTGCGCTGGAAGAAGCAAAGTCGCTGATGCTTGCGCGCTTTGCAAAATGAAAATACTGGTGGATGAGTGCCTGCCGAGTGAACTGCGCGGAGTCCTCACCGAAATGGGCCATGAGTGCCAAACGGTGCGTCAAGCCGGTTTTGGATCCAAAAAGAACGGCGAACTCCTCGCCCTCGCGGAGGGCCGGTGGGACGTCCTGCTGACCGGCGATCGAAACATCAAATATCAGCAGAACATGACTGGTCGCAGTGTTTCGATCGTGATTCTTCGCGCCAAGTCGAATCGCATGAAGGACCTCTTGCCACTTATGCCCGCCTGCGGCGAGGCACTTTTCTCCCTCCAGCTTGGTCAAATCGTAGAAGTGGGCCCTCTCTAGCCAAAATGCTCAATCAATTCGGCTCGATCACCTCATCGTAACTATCGCGCCGGATGCAATGACCTGAACGCTGGACGATTTATCTCTGAAGATCAAATCGAGCTTGCGGGTAGTGATCCCAACCTATACTCCTGTACAAACAATTATTGAATCGATCGATTGAGGTGGCGATACGGGCGGAATTGGTTCGATGCGATAGACTGAGAACGAGAGGCCGCGTTTCGAGGGGCGGCGGCATCTGAATTAAGGTGAAGAGAGTGAACGAGTTGAGCAAGATGTTTGTGTCTATGAGGATGGCGGGAATTTGCGGGGCGCTGGGCTTTGGGATTTGGGCACAGCTCGCGATTGGGCAGGAGAAGCAAGGACCGCAGTCGCCGCCTCCGCCGGAACACAACGTGAAACGGGTGACTTCCGACACGCCGACGGCGGAAGCGCCGCCGACCACGCCACAGCCGCTGATTATCAAACAGTTTGCGGAGAAGGAAGAGGAGTACGCGAGGACGCGAGGGCGATTCGGTTACAAGAAGACGATCAAGCTGACGGAGTATGGCGCGGACGGGAATCCGATGGGCGAATTTTCGGTGACCACGATTCCGATCGTGGCGAGCGATGGAAAAGTGTACGAGCGAGTGACGCCGGATGCGCCGTCCACGCTGAAGACCGTGAAGCTTTCGCCCGAAGACGTGAACGCGATTTCGAAGGTTCCGGCGTATCCGCTGGCGGCATCGCAGGTGGACAAATACAACATCACGTTTGTGGGGCGCGAACTTGTGGATGAAGTCGATTGCTATCTATTTCAGGTGAAACCGAAATACCTGGAGCGGGCGAACGCGCTTTTTGAAGGCGTGGTGTGGGTGGATACGAAATATCTGGAGATTGTGAAAAGCTACGGGAAATTTGTGACGGACCTTGGCGATTTCCATTCGCCAGAATTGCCGTTTTCGAATTTCGAAACGTACCGCGAAAATGTGGACGGGAAATACTGGTTTCCGAATTACGCGCGGTCGGACGACCGGCTGCATTTTGAGAATGGCGATGTGCCGCTGCGTGTGGTGATCAAGTGGACGGAGTTCAAGCCGCTGACAATGCCGACGGCGAAACCACCCGAGGCGATAAGCAAGCCGCAATAGTTGCACGCACGATTCAAAGAAAAAACTTGAGGGCGGCGGGAAGCTCTTCGATGGATTCGAGGAGGGCGTCGGGTTTTGCGGCGCGAAGGCGCTTTTCTGTGGGGAAAGGGCCAAGAACGGCGATTGCAGCGCGTACACCGGCGCTACGGGCCATTTGGAGGTCTTCTGGCGCGTCGCCGACATAGACGGTGTCTGCCGGGTTGAGGCGCATGCGGCGGAGGGCGAGTTTTAGCGGTGCGGGATGAGGCTTGCGCTCTTTTGTGTCACCGCCGCAGATACGCGCGGAGAAGGTGTGCCACAGATCGAATTCCTTCAACTGGCGATGGACGCGGTCGCGATCGCCGCTGGTGACGAGGCCGAGGTCATGACGATCGCCGAGGCGGGCAAGAACGCGGCGAGCTCCGGCGATGAGTTTCGGATTGTGATTGGCGTACTGCGCTCGCCAGATCTGATCGGCGGCGGGCCATTTGTGTTTGGGCAGTTTTGCGGCGCGATAGACGCGATACCAATTGGGTGAATAGTGCTTTTCGAGTTCTGGGAGGCCCCACGGAATGTCCATGGCGCGGAACATGGCGAGATAAGCGGCGGTATCGGCGGCGTGAGAATTGAGAAGCGTGCCGTCCCAATCGAAGAGGACGCCGCGAAGGGCTGAGAGTTTTCCTGAAGGCATCTTTTTCAAAGGAGTGCCGCACCTGACGGCGCTGGATCTCTTCTCGTGCAAGTATACCCAGCCTTTGCAGGCTGGGCTAAATTGTGCCGCGCCTCCGGCGCTCCATCTGCGTCGTGGCGGAAATGCATGATTGATCGGCCGGCCGCTCCAGGCGGAAAAGCGTGGGAGCTAGGCGGACATAGTCGGTTCGTTGAGAAATCGCGAAACAAAAAGAGGGACGCCGGAGCGTCCCTCTTTTGATGAATCGGTTGTGAACCGATCGAGTTTGTTAGAACTCGAATCGGACGGAGAGCTGCGCCTGGCGCGGGTCGCCGACACCGACGCGCAGGAAGCCGTTGAAATCAAACAACGCCGGAGTGGAAAGCGGGTTGACGTTGTTCGTGTTGTTGAAAGTGTTGAACACTTCGACTTTCGGAGTGAGGACGTAGCGTTCGCCGAAGTGGAACGGACGGCCTACGCCGAAGTCGAAGGTGAAGAAGGCGTTGTCTTTGCGGAGGTGGTTGCGGCCGCAGTCAATGGCGGTGCCGCCGCCAGTTGGGATCACGAAACGTGTGAGGGAATTTTGCTCGCTGCAAGGTGCGCCAGTTCCGTTGCCGTTGACGTTGTCAGTAATTGGCTGGGCGGAGTGGGCCTGCATGCGAACGTTGGCGTCGAAGCCCCACGGTAGATTTGCGACGGTGTAGAAATTGAATTTGTGGCGTTCGTCACGGTCCGAGTAGGAATACTCGGAAGCCAGGTTGAAGAGGTTTGCGTAACGGAACGTGAACGGATCGCGCTCGTTGGAGTCGTCGTCGTAGTCCTTCGAGTAGGTGTAGTTAGCGTCGAAGAGGAAACGATGGCTCATGCGCTTGCGCACGCCTACGGTGGCGCCGCGGTAGAGCGACTTAGCGGAGCTGACGGTGTCGGTAATGTCGCCGAGGTTCGGAAACGGATTGTGGACACCGACGTAGTTGACGGTGTCCTGGCCCACAGTCGGCAGGGTAAAGCCGGTACCGGCGTTGGGGTTCGTAAAACGGGTCAGGTGAACACCCTTTGACATGCTGAAATCGGCGTAGAGAGCGTAGTCGCCGATGAGCTGTTGCTCGTAGCCGACGTTGGTCGAATAGATGCGCGGGTTGGCGTAATCTTTGCTGAAAACGGTGACGCCGGCGCCCACGAGCGGCAGCGGCTGCGGAGTGATTGGCACAATTCCCGGATAAGTTGGCGGTGGTCCACCAGCCGAATTGAAGAATGTGCCGGCAGCGATTTCCTGCTGCTGGACACCGTTCGTGGTAATCGCGCCAACTTGCGTAAGCATGTTCTGGCGAGCGTAGAAAATCCCGTAGCTTGCACGGAGGACCGACTTGCCTTTGCCGGTAATGTCCCAAGCAAAGCCGACGCGCGGCTGAAACTCCTTGTTCTGATTCGGGAGCTTGCCGGTGGAGGGAAACGCCGGGTTGCTCAAGTATTGGCCGTAGGACGTCTGAGCCGGAGCAACGACTGGATCCGGGAAGCGCTGCGCGTCCCAACGCAATCCATAGTTGAGAGTAAGGTTGCGGGTCACCTTCCAGGTGTCCTGAGCGAACAAGGAAAAGTCTTCGTTCGCGATGTCGGAGAAGCCGGATTGATCCAGAGTCTCGCCCGCGGTAGTCGGACCGTGCTGCAGATAAAGCAGCAGAGGACCGCCAGTTACGGTCGCAGACGCGCTGGCACAACCATTGTTGATGTCGCCGAACGTGCCGTCCGAGCACTCGACAGTGCCGGGGCCGAAGCCATTGCCAAGAGCGGCCGGTGAAGCGTAGTGCAGAAAGCCGGTGACGCTGTCAAAGATATAGCGGCCGGCGAAGAAACCGCGGAACACCTGGCTGTTGCGGCTGTGAATCCACTCGCCGCCGAACTTGAAGGTGTGCTTGTTTTTGATGAGGGAAAAGCTGTCGCGAATGTCGGTGCGCCAGAAGATTTCGTCGACAGCCGGTTCGAGAAAGAATGGCTGGCCGAAGCGGAAGGTCGTGCCAAAGCCCATCGCTGTATCGGGAACGGAGTTTTTATCCGTGGCATTGCGCGGACGATTTTCGCGAGAGTAGGTGAAGTGAGCTTCGTTGAGCTTATTGGCAGAAATGGTGCTGTACCAGTTGCCGTTGGCGACCTGGATTTTGCCCGGGCCTTCAATGCCGTTGGCGGTGGATCCGTAGGTTGGCACGTCGAAGGTCTGGTTGGTGTTTTTGGACCAGTCGTAGCTATATGAGCCGAATACTTGGTTCTTCGCGTTGATGTTGTAATCGACGCGGCCAAATGTCGATGCGTTGCGAACCAGGTGATCCACCGGCTTGCTGTCGTCTTCGTTGAAGTTGGTCTTCATGAAGTTGAGCAGCACCTGGCGTTGGCAATCGGGGTTCGCGCTAATCTGCGAGTCGGTGATGGTTGAGTTGAAAACCGGGTTGGTGATGGGGCAGGCGGTGGCGCCGAGGGTCGTGCTCAGATTGCTGCGTGTGAGATTTTCGCGAATGCCTTCGCCTGCACCGAAGAAGAAGAGTTTGTCCTTCTTAATGGGGCCGCCGATGCTGCCGCCGAACTGATTGCGGCGGAAATTGTCGAGCGGCTTGCCGTCAGAGGTTGCAGCGGTGAGGCTTTCGTCGCGGAAGTATTCGAAGACGCTGCCGTGAATGTTGTTGGTGCCGGACTTGGTGATGACGTTGATCTGGCTGCCGGCGGAGCGGCCGAATTCGGCATTGGCGCCGCTGGCGATGATTTGAAATTCCTTGACGGCTTCGAGCGTGATGTCCACGGCAGCGCGCTGTCCGCCGACCTGCTCGCCGAAGAATCCGTTGTTGTAATCGCCGCCATCGAGGCTGATGTTGTTAAAGATACCGCGCTGGCCGTTGATGTTGATTTCGTCGCCGTCCGGACCCTGCGAAATGCTGACGCCGGGCGTCAGGGTGAGCAAGTCTTCAAACTTGCGGCCCAGCACAGGAGTGGTGGCGATGGCGGATTCTTCCAGAGTCGACGCGGATTCAGTCGAGGTCGTTTCGATGACGGGCACGTCGGACACGACGATCTGCTGCGCAACGGAAGAGACTTTCACCGTGACGGGAATCGTAAGGACCTGTCCGACGGTCAGATTGACGTTCTGTTGGACGATTGTGGTGAAGCCGGATTTGGTGATGGTGAGCTCGTAGCGGCCCGGAGCAAGGTTGAGAAACGCGAAATGACCATCGTTGTCGGTGTTTTCCGTGCGAGTGTAGTTTGTGTCGAGATTCTTTGCTGTTACAGACGCGGCCGGAACGCTGCCGCCTTTTTCATCGAGCACATCACCTTGAACGGTGCCGGTGGTGCTTTGTGCTTGTCCCCAAACATTTGGTGCAAAAAGCAAACACAGCGCCGAGAAAATGGCGCCCGCAAAAAACTTTTTCATTTTTCCCCCAAAGACACATTCCCTGGCCTGGCATGTGAGAAATTCCCCCGAGGATGGAGCACACGCTTCAGCAGAAGGTAAAGTTAGTTTGTCAAAGAGAGAACGAAATCACAAGTGGCGTGCCTGTGGAAACTTTGGAAAACGGGTGAAACGGAAGGCTCGAGAATCGCTTTAAATCGATGTTAACAATCGAAATTTTCAGGCCGAGGGGAAGAGCGGCGAGACGCCATCGTCACGATTGAACTTGAGATCGTCGAAGGAGGCGGCAATGCCGAACCAACCCGGCATGTTCGCAGCTTCGACGCGGCGCACGCGCGCGACGGTGACGGCGGCGACGTTGCCACGGCCGAGAGGGCGGCTAATCAAAACAATTTCCAATTCAATGGAAGCGTTCAGCTCCAGTTTTTTGGGGCAGAGGAAAAAAACACCGGTAGAGCTGATGTCGCGTGTGACGAGCGAGATCGGATAACGCTCAGCGATGCTCGCAACGCTGCGCAACCTGAGAGGCAAGCGAAGGGCCGCGCGCGGATATTCGCGCTGCTCGTGAAATACTCCGACGGCATGAGTGGGGACGCGAGCGAATCGGCGAATCGCGACTGCGGTCGGTGAAAGCAGAGGAACGACTTTCAAGGCCGGCGTGCGGAGCGGCGCCGGACCGGCGGACGGCAACGACTGCGGGAGACTGTTCCCGTTTGCGGCTTGCGGCAGGGAACTCTCGTTTGACGGTGCTGTGATGGCTAGACTATTCGTGGCTTTCATCTCGACCCCAGAGATGCTGCGGCAGCTCCCGCGAAGCAGCCGCAAGAATGCATTACAAGTTGGCCCGAAATCCCAAGGAAAGAGCGGACAGCAAAAATGCCATTAGAGGAGGCTGGCGTCAACCTGTGGAAATCGGGCGAAGTGTCCTATCTTCAACTAGATAGTTATAGTACCGGGTATCGGTGGGACGTTCTGTGAGGATTTGTGATGATTCGCCAATATGGTGCTTCTGATTCGGGCCGAGCCGGGCTATTTTCTTCGTTGCCGGAGTGACGGATGAATACGGATAGAATCTAACGACTTTCGCCGGTTAACTTCGCAGACAGACGAATGCAAACTACGTCCAAACCCGGGTCAACCCCATTACTGCTGGCTTTTTTGGCGGTTTACATCGTTTGGGGCTCGACCTATCTCGCGATGCGGTTTGGAGTGGAGTCCTTTCCACCTTTGCTGCTTGCGGGAACCCGGTTTCTGACGACGGGGATAATTTTGTACCCAATTCTGCGTTGGAAGACGGGCATTCGGCCGACCGCTCAGCATTGGCAGACGGCGGCGATTACGGGCTTCCTGCTTTTGTTCTGCGGGAATGGCGGGGTTTGCTGGGCTGAACTAACTGTTCCTTCGGGAGTTACGGCGCTTCTCGTGGCGATGGTAACGCTTTGGATGGTCCTGGTGGACTGGCTTCGTCCCGGAGGGCATCGGCCATCGGGGCGGGTGTTTTTCGGCGTGTTTCTGGGCTTTGCCGGGCTCGTTCTACTCGTCGGCCCTAGTCATCTGGGCGCCTCGGGCCGAATCGATCCAATCGGGGCGGGAGTTCTTGTTTTGGCTTCGCTCTCGTGGGCCTGTGGATCGCTCTATTCGAAACATGGTTCGCTCCCCGGTTCGGCAATGCTCAGCATGGCGATGCAGTCTCTGGCGGGTGGGACGGCCCTCTGGATTGGAGGCTTTCTGACGGGAGAGGTCGGCCGGTTGCACGTTTCAACCATTTCTACCCGGTCCTGGCTCGCAGTAGCCTATTTGATCGTGTTTGGTTCTGGCATCGGATTTACGGCGTACATTTACATCCTGAAGAACAGCACTGCGGCGCGCGTTGCGACGTACGCCTTCGTCAATCCTGTTGTGGCGCTGTTGCTCGGCTGGGTGTTTGCGGGCGAACCGCTGACACTTCGAACGCTGGCGGCAGCGGCCGTTATTTTGGGCGCGGTTGTTTTGGTCATCACGGCGCCGCATCGTGAACCGTTGCCGAAGGCGAAGGTCTTGGCAGTGCCTTCCGAGGCCTAAAAGTCCGGTCCCGGCATTTTCACTTTGACGCCATATTCCGGATAGAATCATTTTTCAGCCCGCGTTATCTTCTCCCCCGTTGAGACTGACCATGAACAAATCACCGCAGATAGCATCCATTGACTCGCGGGCGGCGGAACAATTCTGGAAGGCGACGGTTGCGCGCGATTCACGTTCGGACGGAGTTTTTTTTCTTGGTGTTCGCTCGACGCGGATTTATTGCCGGCCAAGTTGTCCGGCGCGGCGTCCGCTGCGGCGCAACGTGGAATTTTTCAGGACGCAGCGGGAAGCAGAGCAGCGCGGGTTTCGCGCGTGCCTTCGTTGCAAACCGAACGAGATTTCCGCGGCGACGGCTCTCGTGCAGAAGGCGGCCGCGCTGTTGGCAGAAAATCACGAAGAATCGGTTAGACTCGGCGGCATCGCCAAAGAACTCGGAACCTCGACGAGCCGCTTGCGCCGCGCGTTTGCTCAGGTCACTGGTCTTTCGCCGCGGGAGCTGGCGGAGGCGTTGCGGCTGAACCGGTTCAAGAAACTTCTGCGGCAAGGCACGAAAATCACGGACGCGCTCTACGAAACCGGCTACGGCTCCTCGAGCCGCGTCTACGAGCGCAGCAATGCACAACTGGGAATGACACCGGCGACTTATCAAAAGGGAGGAAAGGGAATGAAACTCGGGTACACGATTACAAATGGGAATCTGGGAAAAGTGTTGGTTGCAGCGACGGAGCGCGGAATTTCGGCGGTTTATCTCGGCGATTCCGACACAAAACTGCTGAGCGAACTTCGCGAAGAATATCCCAAAGCGGAAATTGTTCCGGCGAAAACAGGGCTGGAGAAATGGGTGAAAGAGATCGTGTCGCGTACGGAGGGAAATCCGCCGAAGCAGGAATTGCCGCTCGATCTCTTAGCGACGGCATTTCAACGCAGAGTGTGGCAGGAATTGCAGCGCATCCCGCCAGGCAAGACGCGGACGTATGCGCAGGTCGCTCGCGCACTCGGCAAGCCGAGCGCCAGCCGCGCGGTCGCGCGCGCTTGTGCCACGAATCCGGTGTCGGTGGTCGTTCCATGCCACCGCGTAATTCGCGGCGACGGCAATTTGGCTGGGTATCGCTGGGGAATCGAACGGAAGCAGCAGCTCTTGAAGACAGAACATGCGGAGGCCGCGGCGGCGAATTAGCCGCGCGGCTTCACTTTCGTCGCGTTCTTCGGCCAATCGGGCTTGAAGCGGGAATCGTCAATCTTCAAGTTTTTCATCAGGCCAGTGTAGTGAATGATGAAGTAGTCGCCGGAGTTGGCTTCAAAGAATTTTTGCTGAATCGGCATCCACGAACCGGTATCCACCCACATCTGAATCTTGGTGATTTGTTCGCGGGTTTTTTCCGACTTTGGCGTGAGCTCGATGACGATCGTTTTGCGACCGTCAAGTTCCTGCTCGCCGTTCACGGCAATCAAGTAATTTTTCTTCAGGTGTTCGCCGCGCGTGTGGAAGCCCAATTCCAAATATTGATCGACCATTTCGCGGTTCTTGCCAAGGTCGTATTCTTCCACGCGATTGATCTTCGGATTGAAAATGTAAATAGAATCGCCTGTGCGGAGAACGGTCCGCGGATCCGGTTTGGTGATCTGGATACGCATCTTGTCGTCGCGGCGCACCCATAGTTGCCCCGTTTCCGTCGACGTGTCTTTGACCACATCGGTGTACTTGATGCGTTCGATGTTCGCGGTGAGACTGTGGAAGTCCAGTGCGGCGTGATCCATCATCGTGACGACACTATCGGGCGTCCACTTTTGCGCGGATTGCGGCGCGGCAGGAATGACGCAGACACACAACAGTACGGCCGCAATGCCGATGATGAAGAGTCTTCTCGTTACCTTCAATAGTTAGCCCCTCTTTTCGCGCGCACGCTGCGGATAGCTCTGCACTGAGTATACCCAAAGTTGGATGCGTTCCCGGAAAGTTGGGTTTCGCGGCCTGGTCCAGCGGAATGCTCTAGTGATGCACAGACACCTGGTAGGCGATAACGGCGCCGTGCTCGTCGCGCTGCGCTTCGACTTTGCGAATGGAAAAGTGGCCGTTTTGCAAATCAGGGACGGCGCGCTGCAAGGCGCGGTGCAATTCGTTTTCGAGTTGAGGCATCTGTTCGGGTGGCGTCAAGACGCGCGTGTCCACCTTATATTCGCTGTCGTTGCCGGAGCTAGAGAGGAGCTCGATTTGTTCCGCCTTGGCGGGCATGGAAGATTCAGGTTGATCCCGTAGCCACTTGCGCGGCATGAAGAACACAAACACGAGAATGCCGATCACGGCGAGATCGTATTGCCACGAGCCTCGTTCGAACTGCCAGAAAAAGATGCGCGAAAGAATTTGTCCGCCGCTGGGCATGTCAATCCGCCGGAACCCCGTCTACGATTACACCGTCCCGCATGTGCACGACGCGGTCGAAATAGGTGACTGCTTCCGGGTTGTGCGTAATCATGACGATCGTCTGTCCCAATTCCTTGTTCAGTTGCCGCAACATCTCAAGTACCACATCAGAGTTCTTTGTGTCCAAATTTCCGGTGGGTTCATCGGCGAGCAGAATCTTCGGCTCATTGATGATCGCCCGCGCGATCGCCACGCGCTGCTGTTCGCCGCCGGACATTTCCGAGGGCTTGTGATTCAGGCGGCCTTCGAGGCCGAGGAGCTTTGTCACGACGTCAAAACGGTGCGGATCGAATCCATCGCCGTGAATATATTGCGCGATGGCGATGTTGCCCTTGGCGGTCATGGTCGGGAGCAAGTTGAAGCGTTGAAATACGAAGCCGATTTTGCTGCGGCGAAGTTTTGTGCGTTCGGCGTCGGACATTGCCGCCAGATCGTTGCCGTCAACGAGAACCGTTCCGCGCGTCGCGGAAGCGAGGCCGCCGATTGTGTAGAGCAGAGTGGACTTTCCGCAACCGGATGGACCCATAACAGCTACGGATTCGCCGGGCAAAACGGAAAAATTCACGCCGCGCAGAGCGGGCACTTCCACCTTGCCTGCGCGGTAGAGCTTCCACAAATTCTCCGTTTTGAGTATCGGTTCCACGCTCTTCCTTGCAAGCCCCTGGACAGCGCTCTGCGGCGGTTCTTCAAATTGCGCGCTTGGAATTGTAGCCGCGATTGCCATCTGTGCCTAGCTTCGTGCCTCCGTTTTCTTTTGGCGAACTAGTCAAACGTGAGCGCTTCGACCGCGTCCCGGCGGCTCGCCATCCATGCCGGATAGCTCGCGCCGAGTATTGCTCCAATCATGGCGATGATTCCTGCGCGCAAAATCCATTCCGGCGTAATCAAGATCGAGAGCGTCGGAAACGCTTTTACAAAGCCGGCTCGAACGGCGTAACTCAATCCGACTCCCGCCATGATGCCGGCGAGGCACAGCGCCGCCGATTCCGTCAGAATTGCGCGGACGATGAACGGCGAATTGGCGCCGAGCGATTTTAGGACGCCGATGTCGCGCGTGCGTTCAATCACGGTTGTGTACATCGTCAGGAAAATGACAAGCAAGCCGATGCAGACGGCGAGCGCGATCATCGCGTTCACGAAAACATTTAGGCCCGGAACGTTGGTGGACGTCATCAGTGAGAGATAGTCTTTGAGTGGATGAATTTTGTAGTTGGGCAGGAGCGCCTGCATTTGATTGATAACGTCTTCCGTGTGTTCTGGGCGAGTGCACTTCAGCAGAAAAACGGAGGCTTTGTCATGCGCGCCGCCAAGATCCTGCAGCGTGAGAAGTGGAACGAACAGACGCGCTCCCTTGCCATGTTCGACGATGCCGGCGACATGCCAGTCATGATTGAGAAGATTAAATGTGTCGCCGACTTTGATTTTTTTCGCCTGCGCAGCGAGATCGTCCACGAGCAAGTCGTCGGGGCCTTCCATGTCTTTGCCGGAAAGGAAGACAAATCCGCCAGAAACGGCGCGGAAACTGTCGCGGTCAATGCCGTAGACCAAGTCGATTCCGCCGGAAGAACTGAATTGGAGAAAAACGGGCGAAACGGATTGAACGTATTTTAGTTCCTTCAAACGGTCAGCGATTTTGATGGGCATCGGTGAACCGCTAAAAGCGAGGAACACCTGCGCGGAGGGCGACTGCAACATGATGTCCGCGCCGATTCCTTCGACGCGCTTGGCGGTCTCCGTCAAAATGCCGCTCGTCAGGCCGACAACAAGAACGACAAGCGCGACTTCCACGCCGATCGCCACAATGCCAATGATTGTGCGAATCGGGCGGTGAATCAAATTGCGGAAAATCATTTCGCCCATCATGGCTTGGAATCCTTGGGTGAAGCTACACCGTTTTCTTCGCCAACCTTTACAAGTTCCGAATTCGGCGGCTGAGCCAACTGAAATCGTTCGGCGGGCAAATCTTCGTTCAACGCCAGCTTCGTTACCTGCATTTCAATGCGATAGTCGTCGTGCGGCCGGTCGATTCGAATAGCGTGAGGGTATTCGATGGCATTTGTTGCCGCGGTTGCGTCTGCCGCCGGTTGCCAATCGGAATAGCGGACATCGGAAAGCAGCGCGCCCTTCGGGCCATAGTTCTGCAATCGCGCGACGCTCAAAGTTGCCCGGTCAAACCAGATCTTGCGCCGAATTTCGGTGGTATAGCCACCGCGCAAAACGGTCAGGATGTAATAACGTGTGTTCTCGTCGTTGAACTCTTCGATCAAGACGGCCTCGCCCTTAACGACCTCCGGCCACAGCAACGCGTCGAACAGATGTTGCGGGCGCAAATTCTCGAGAGGCTTGGCGCTGTTTCGCTCCATTTTCACATCGCCAACCAAAAACTTGTTTTTCGTCGGCAGCGAGACACGGAACGTTTCGCCGTCGCTCGTCATGTCGAAGATCGTCTTGGAAATTACCGGCGCCTGGCCAATCATGCGGATATTCGCCGGACGCTCCGCCAGCAGGAACGCCTTCACCTCGTGATATTCCTGAATCATCCCGCTGTACTTCGAGCCGGCGACCGGACGAAGTTCGACGGTCGCATTCAGACTCTTGAGGCTACCGGCCTGAACATTGAATTTTTCAATCAATTCTTCGCGCGTCGCTTCTTTTGCGACGAGAATTTCATTTGGTCTTACGACAGTGTTTTTGCTCACGCGGCCGCCGCAGCCAGCTATCGCCGACACTGTCGCCATTCCCAGACAGCTCCACCCACGTCGCATCAAGTACTTAGGTCCCTCTTCACCTGATTGGTGCAATTGAACAACCAACTGCGCTTCGTTCCTGCGTTGCCGTGCGCGCCAATTCGCTCAATTCGGCCGCGCAATGTGCACGTCGAAGGGCTGCACGGCAGGCCGCACGCGTCGAACGGCTTCGGTTGGCCACAGCGTCTCGCTCAAGATGGTGAGCCAGCCGTCTTCCAGCTCGCAAACCGCACAAAAAGTATAACGCGTGTAGGCCGCCTGGTACGCGTCCAAGCCGCGCTTTGAGAGGTCGCCCTCAAGCTGCGAATCGGGTGATGTAGTGGCCGCGCCGACACGGAGTCCGAACGTTTCGCCCTCGAATCGTTCCAGCAACTCGCGCAGTTGCTCGCTGGTTGGTTGCGGCAGCACGAGGCAGCGCCCGGCCGCTTCGCGATATGAAATCTTCCGCGTATTGCAAAAATCGCGGACGCGATCCAGGTGGCTGAAAAAATCGAGCACGAACGGCTCTTGCGCAGTGAGTGCCGGGAAGACGCCCGACCAAATGGCAACCGCATCGGCTCCGCGAACCGGTTCGCGGCTCTCCGTCTCAATCAGCTCCATGCCGATCGCTTTGACGCCCGGACCCAGGTCCAGCGTCTCCACATCCAGAGAAAATGGGGGAAGGTCCAGCTCGCTCATTCTTCGTCTTCAGCGTGGGGAAATTTCGTCTGAAACTCCGCGGACTTTTTGCGCACGTCCAGCCAGTCAAAAAAAGCGTCCGGCGTTTCCAGCCAGATACGAAACCAACTGGCGATCTCTTCTTTTTCTGCTCGTTTGTGCGGTTCCACTTTGTGATTGCGCGAGATCATCTCCGCGCGGCGTTTGCCGAGACGCGCGATATTCAGCACCCGTTCCGCCGCGGGCTTTTCGCCATGTGCCTGGAAGCGCCGCCACAGTTCGTCGAGCCGCATCAAGCTGACTTCCGCATCCCCGAGCGTTTTGAAATGCAGCAGGTCTTCAAACTCTTCTTCAAACTGGTCTTCGACCTCTTCAAGTTGGGAAAGGTTCACTTTCAATCCCGCTGTCTTCAGCACGTCCGCAATGTAGTCGGAGCCCGTTTTGCCTTCGTCTCCGTGCTCCGCCAGCAATCTGCGGCGCAGCTGATCGATTTCGGCGGCAGTCCACTTTTCTGCGCCGATTTCCCGGGCGGTGTCGAGAATCAATGCCTTCTTTGTTTTGTGGTCGTCGGTCATTCGCGCTCTAACGCTTCTTTGCCTGCTTTTTCTTCGCCTTTGCGTGGGCCGAAGCTTTCTTTTTCGCCGGAGGCGCCGGTGGCGGGTCCGCCGGCAGCCCCTGGAGCAAACGATGATACCTGTTTACGTTCTTGTTGTGCTCGGCCAATGTGGCGCTGAAGAAATGGCCGCCCTGCGTATTTGCGACAAAGTAGAGATAGTCGGTTTGCGCAGGTTCGAGAGCCGCTCGCAAGGCGACCTCCCCCGGATTGCCAATCGGCCCCGGCGGCAATCCACCGTGCTCATAGGTGTTATAGGGCGAATCGTAATGCAAGTCTTTTCCCGTTAACGTTCCGTTGTATTTGCCTGCCTGCTCCAATGCGTAAATCACTGTCGGATCGCATTGCAGTGGCATGCCTTTGCGCAAACGATTTTCGAAAACACCCGCGACGAGCGGCCGTTCGTCGGCCTTCGGCGTCTCGCGCTCCACAAGGGACGCCAGCGTCACGGTCGAAAGCGTTGGCCTGGCGGCGCTCGCGGGAGTTGGGTCGTTGGCGGAAACTTGGCGCCACCGCTCGCGAAATTTCTGCACCATGTTGGCGGCCAACTCCGTCGCAACAGGATGCCGCGGCAGTTGATACGTTGCGGGGAAGAGAAAACCCTCCAAAGTCTTCGCGTAGGGCGCTAAATCTTTGATGCTCGAAGGGTCATTTGCGGCTCGTAGAAAATCGTCGGCGGGAAGGAACTTTGCGGTCTCCAGGTCATGGGCGATATCGAACATCGTTTCGCCTTCACGTACGGTGAAGGGAAGGACGTAGACTTCGCCGTGGGCCAGCTTCCAAAAAACATCTTTTGCTGAGGCGGCGCGATCGAAAAGATACTCGCCCGCTTCCGGGGAACGCTTCGGGTGCTGCCGGGCATACACTTCGAACGCAAACGCGCTCGGAATTACGCCGTTCTTTTCCAGAATTCGCGCTGCGGTGCGGCTGGAAGCGCCGTGAGGGATCGTGACGAACACGCCTTCGACGCCAAATCCCTGGTACGGCTTCTCGATGGCGTACCAGAAATATGCGCCGGCACCTGCCGCAACGAGCAGCAGAATGAGCACTAGTATGAGGACAACCTTCACTTACGCACGCTCCCCATCGTTTTGCACCACCGTGGCGTCGCGATTCGCGAGATATTCTCGCAAGATCACGGTCGCGGCAACCGAATCGACCGTCACCGTCTCGGCCTGCCTGGTCTTCTTTTTTTCAGATTCGTCGCGGTATTTCTTGCCGAATTCCTCTTCGAGCAGTCGCTCCGCTTCCCAGCTCGTCAATCGCTCATCCTGCATGGCAACGGCGACGCCAATCTGTTTTCGCACTCGTTGCGCGAATCGTTCGACTTCCTCCGCCATTTCGCCGCGAGTGCCATCGAGCAGCAACGGCAGCCCGACAACGACTTGTTTGACGCCGTATTCCCGCGCCAGTTCGCGCAACCGGCGCATGTCCTCGTTGCGATTGATCCGTTCGAGCGTCGCCAGCGGCTTGGCCAATCGAGCCTCTTCTGAGGCCACGGCCAGACCGATCCTCGCGCGGCCATAGTCCACGCCGAGAATCGTTTTTTCGAGTCTCGCTGTGGGTGCCAGTGATTGCGCTTTTGCGGATTTCACAACTTTATTATAACGGTTACGGCTTGCGACCCCGCTCTCCGCTTTGCCATGCGTCCCAATAACCTAACAGCTTCATCTGCTGGTCCAGGCCGGTCTCTTTGACCAATGAATCGAGTTCCGGGCGCGACAGCCGTTTTCCCAACGGTTCCGCCCGATCGGCAATACCCCAGGCGGTCAACGCAGCCAACACGGTATTCATCTTCAGCTCGCGAATGTCGACTTTATCGAACGTGTCCGAGGCCGCGTGATAGTTCACCAGATAATTCGAAATTTCCTGATTGGCGACAAGATTCGGCACGCCTTCGAGCAGGAAGTCGAAATTGTCCGTTCCAAACGAAGCGTCTGCGGTGTGATTCGTCGCTCCCCATGCATCGAGCGGTTTCAAAATTGCGCGCAACCCTGCGTCGATATCTTTTCTGCCACCGAGCGAATAGCCGGTCACGCGTCCGCTGCCAGTGTCAAACACAATCACCGCACGGATTTTGTCCATCTCTGAGTGATGCGCCTTCACGTACGCGAAAGAGCCAATGGTTCCTTGCTCTTCGCCGCTAAACAGAATGAAACGGATCGTTCGCCGCGGTAAAAGGCCCGTGGCCTTAATTGCCCGCGCGGCTTCCATCACGAGTGCCGCATTGCATCCGTTGTCCAGCGCGCCCGTACCGAATTCCCACGAATCCAGGTGCGCCGCCAGAATCACTGCTTCCTCCGGCTTCTCTCTTCCGCGGATTTCTGCGACTACGTTTTCCTGCTCGATCGGACCGCCAATCCTGTTCGGCATTGTGAATCGCGCACGAACCTGGCCCGGATGTGCCGCGACCGAGCGCGCCAGACGCATCGAGTCTTCCCGCGCCACAATCGCCTGCGGGATTTTGTCCACCTGGCCAACCAAAGAGTTCGTGTGCCTGTACAGCAAGAGCCGTTCGCGCGCACCCATCCAAAGAATCGCTCCGGCTCCGCCCTTTACAGCTCGCGCGATAATTCCTGGTGGCCGCAAATATTCGTCGAAGAGATCCGGCCACGACGAACCAATTTCCGAATGGACGAGCAAAATCGCGCCCTTGATATCGCCTGCTTGCGCAAACTCGGTCTCGTTTCCATTGCCAACGTCAACGATTGGCGCTTCCATGCCGCTGGCTGGCGTCGCGGGTGACCACCCTGTGCTCACAACTCGCACAGGAAATTGTGCGGGGCCAAGCAGCTCCAACCGGGTTTCGCCCTCGCTCCACGTCACCGGCAGCATGTACTTTTCTGTGTGAACTTCCACACCCGCGGCACGAAAACCCGCCACGCCCCACTCGATCGCCTTCGCCATCTGTGGCGAGCCCGTCACGCGCCCACCGATTTCATCCGTCAGCCGACGCAAATTCTCGACCATCGGGGAGTCGCCCAGCACTTGCGGCAGTATTTTGGCTGCAGCTTCCGAGCACGATGACAGCTCAGTTGCCGAACAGGCTGCAACGCCCTGCGGCGGCTGCAGCTTGCTCAACGGGTCGATTTTCTGCGGCTGCAACTGCGCCGCTGCACACGTGGCGCAGAGCATGGCCGAAACGAGTAAAGCAAATCCGAATCTCAATCGAGTTCTCATACGACGCGCCCTCTGTGAAAGGAAATGCAGACTCGCGATTATAGCTCTTGACGAAATCATTGAGCCAAACCATGATTCTGATTCTCCACGTCAGGGCACAGGCATGAATGGTTCCCCCATTTCGGTCAAGCCGTCGCCAAGCTCCTGGTGGTATGCGACCTCAGTTATTTTTTTCCTCATTCCGGTGTGCATTGGCGGATTCATCTTTGCGAGGAAACTCAGTCATTTGACTGACGGCTTAGTGCAGCTGGTCGTTCCGGGCTCTGCGGAATTGACGCTTAAGCACACCGGCGCCAACACAGTGTTTTTGGAAAAAGAATCCGTTGTGAATGGACGCATCTTCTCGACAAATGGCTCCATTGCCGGACTGAATTGCAGCGTCCGCTCACAGGATGGATCGACCGTGCTTCTGCGCCGGCCAACTGCTTCCACCACCTACACACTTGGCGGCCGGAACGGAAGGTCAGTACTTGAATTCAATGTCGCACAGCCGGGAACGTATCATTTTGAATGCGGCTATGAGCAAGGCCAATCGGGGCCCCAGGTTGTCATGGCTGTCGGGACGGGCGTCGGAAGTGACATTCTCGTAAGTTTGTTGGCGGGTTTTTTTGGAATCGGCGTTGGGGGCGCATTCGCAGCGATTGCTGCCGTTACTGTGTACAGCCGGCAACGAAGCAATCGTCAGAAAATGACGAAGGCTATCTCAGCGGCGACCGTGTCCGGATACTAGAACGCAGTCGGCCACGCGCGCCACTTGCGTCATCTCCGCAACGTCGTGCACGCGTACGATATGTGCCCCGCCAAGTATGCTCGCTGTAACGGTCGCGGCCGTGCCCCAGATGCGCTCTTCGGGCGGCGCGGGCTGGCCGTCTCGCGCCAGCGTCCTGCCGAGAAATCCCTTGCGCGACGTTCCCACAAGCAGGGGATATCCGAGTCTCGCGATCTCATTCAACTTCGCGAGAAGTTCATAGTTCTGCTCGAAACTCTTTCCAAAGCCGATTCCTGGATCGACGATGATCTTATTTCGTGCGACTCCGGCTTTCCTCGCGATCGCCACGGATTTTTTCAGTCCGCTTAACACATCCTTCACAACATCTTTCGCAAACGGCCCTTTCTGCATTGTTTGTGGCGTGCCGCGCATGTGCATCAATATTATTGGCACGCGACGACGCGCGGCGACTTCAGCCAACGCGGCGTCGTGTCGCAATCCAGATACGTCATTCACAATCGCCGCACCTGCCGCAATCGCAAGCTCCGCGACCGCCGCTTTTTGTGTATCCACCGACATCGGAATTTTTAATCTGCCACGCAGCGACTCGATCACAGGCAGAAGCCGTTCGGTCTCATCCGCCGCCGAAATCCCTTCCGATCCCGGCCGCGTGGATTCCGCGCCGATGTCGATGATGTCCGCGCCGTCGCGCTCCATCGCTAGGGCGTGGCCGACGGCCCGCTGCTTGTCAAAAAAACTGCCGCCATCCGAAAAACTGTCCGGCGTCACATTCAATACGCCCATCACGAGCGTTTTCCGCCCGAGCACGAGCACGCTGCCGCTCAACCGCAGCCGAAAGATTTTGCGTTGATTCATGATTCATTTGGAGTGTAACCCACAAGCGCCAGGCATCGCCCAAAACGAGAGCGCTCCGAATGTATTAGCCTTTAATTGTCGGTATGAAAGTGCGTCGCGGCGACCTGGGTTCTGACGGCCGAAGGAAATCGCAACGATCGTCCAATTTTCAATCCAAATCAAAATCGCGAAGGGGTTTTCCCGCAGGCGCGTCTTTCGCCTTTTTCATCGCCTCTTCAAACTTCTTCGCCAGAATATCTTCTTTGTGGGTTTCCTGAAAAAACGAATCGGCGAATTTGTCCTCGCGCTGGCGCCGTTGCTCTTCCAGGATGCTGGACGCCTTCGTCAGATCCACGTCTGGCCCGGGCTTGGCCGGCGCCTGATGAGAAAGCACCGCGCCGAACATTGGGTCCACCACCAGTTTTGCCTGGCAGCACGGGCACGTTACATTAAGGTTTTCGCCGTCCTTCAGTCCCATGGCCGTATTCTACGCCAATTCCATTCTCTCGCGCAGCCGTGGGCAAGAAGAAGCCATATCGCGCCGACGTCGTCATAATCTTGGACTCCAGCACGGCTGCAGGCGCAAAAAAAAGGCCCGGCAGCGCCGAGCCTTTTTTAAAATTTACCGATGTCGTACGAAACTACGCCTTTGCCGGCGAATCTCCTCGCGTGAATCCCGGCGCTGGCCGCAACTCAGGCCGCACCACTTTGGGATCCGCGCTCGTCGCAGCCTGCGGAGGAGGCGTTGGAGGCGTGCGCGGCTTTTCCGGCAGGTCTTTGCCTTCCATCAGCAGCTTCACTTCGTTCGCATCGAGCACTTCGCGCTCTAGCAACGCTTTGGCAATGTTTTCCAGCGTTTCCCGGTTCGACTCGAGAATTTTTTTCGCCCTGTCGTAAGACTGGCTCACAATGCGCTTCACTTCTTTGTCGATTTGCACGGCTGTGTCTTCGGAGAAGTCGCGATGTTGCGCAATTTCACGACCCAGAAAAATCGCTTCTTCCTTCTTGCCGAACGCCAGCGGCCCGAGTTCGCTCATGCCCCACTCGCAGACCATGTTCCGCGCAATGTCAGTAGCGCGTTCGATGTCGTTGCCCGCGCCGGTTGTAATGTAGCCGAGGAACAACTCTTCCGCCGTCCGTCCGCCCATCAGCACGGCCAGCATCGCTTCCAGATGTTCCTTCGTGTAGGAATGTTTGTCGTCCGTCGGCAATTGCATCGTCAAGCCAAGCGCCATGCCGCGCGGAATGATCGTCACTTTGTGTACGGGGTCCGCTCCGGGCGTCATTGCCGCGACCATCGCGTGCCCCGCCTCGTGATACGCCGTGTTCTTCTTTTCTTCGTCGGACAGGATCATGGACTTGCGTTCCACGCCCATCAGCACTTTGTCTTTCGACATTTCGAAGTCAGCGTGCGTGACAAACTTGCGGTTCTGTCGCGCCGCCCACAGAGCTGCTTCGTTTACAAGGTTCGCCAAATCTGCGCCCGAGAAACCAGGCGTTCCACGCGCGATGATCGAAAGTTCCACGTCGTCGCAGAGAGGCACCTTCCGCGTGTGCACGCGAAGAATCTCTTCGCGGCCTTTCACGTCCGGCCTCGCAACTACAACGCGCCGGTCAAATCGTCCCGGCCGCAGCAGCGCCGGGTCCAGCACGTCCGGCCGGTTCGTCGCCGCAATCAAAATCACACCTTCGTTGGATTCAAAGCCATCCATTTCGACGAGCAGCGCATTCAACGTCTGTTCGCGCTCGTCGTGTCCGCCGCCAAGTCCCGCGCCGCGATGGCGTCCGACCGCGTCAATTTCATCAATGAAGATAATGCAAGGAGCATTCTTCTTGCCTTGCTCAAACAAATCGCGCACGCGGCTCGCGCCAACGCCGACAAACATTTCCACGAAGTCCGAACCGGAAATCGAGAAGAAGGGCACATTCGCTTCACCCGCAATCGCCCGCGCCAGCAAAGTCTTGCCCGTTCCTGGAGGTCCAACCAACAACACGCCCTTCGGAATGCGCCCGCCCAACTTCTGAAACTTTTGTGGATCTTTCAAAAACTCAATAATTTCCTGCAACTCTTCCTTGGCTTCATCCGTTCCGGCGACGTCCTTGAACGTCACTTTCTTCTGTTGCGCCGAAAGCAGGCGCGCACGTGATTTGCCGAAACTCAACGCCTTATTTCCACCGGCCTGCATCTGGCGCATCAGGAAAAATACGAATCCCGCCAGCAACAAAAGCGGCGCCGCGTTTACCAGCAAAATCAGCCAGTCGTTGTTGTGAACTTCCTTCACGCTGATCTTTGCGCCTTTGTCGCGAAGCGCCTTCGAGACGGCCGGCAAATCTTCCTTGGCAATCGTCGTACGGAATTTCGTGTCCGGCGGAACTTTGTACTCGCCCTGAATCTCGTACGAGATCGGCGACAGATAAATCGTCGCTTCCTTTACTTCGCCGGCTTCCGCTTTCACAATCCATTCGCTATACGACGGCTGCTGCTCCCTCGCCGCCTGGCCGTTCCGCGACACCAGCTGCCAGAGCATTACGCCCAGCAGCACGATTGCCAGCCAGAAGAGAATTGTCTTTGCCGTGGAATTCGAATTCACGATTGCCTCACTCGGTTCTTACCAGGACCGGCGCTCGCGCTACTTCTTGCCGCGCTTGCGCCCCCTACTACTATTAGACGCCGCAGAGCCCCCGGAAGACAAATCTTTCAAGTTCCGATTGCTTCCGTTCGCTCCTGCGAGTCCATATCCAACCCACATCTCTTTAGATGCAGTTCGAAAGCCAAAGTAATCCGGTTCCAGCGCCACGCGCCGCTTGGACGTCTTGTCCAGCAGCACCGCCAGCCGCAAGGACCGCGGTTTCGTCTCGCCCAGCCGCCGCAGCAAAAAATCCTGCGTGACGCCGCTTTCTAGCACCGCGTCCAGCACCAGAACGTCTCGTCCCTTCAAATCCGGCCGCGCACTGAAAAACACTTCTCGCCGCGCATTGCCGCCGTGCTCCACGTCCCGCACTTCTTCCCGCACGAAATGGCAATGCACCGGAGACTTCACATGCCTCAATAAATCGGCCGCAAAAATAAATCCTCGATCGAGCGTCACTACCGCATCGATTCGTCGGCTGCCGTACTCCTTCGTGATCTTGCGGCCCAGTTCCGCTACCGCTTTTGCAATTCGTCCTGCCGAGTACGACGCCGAGTTCGTAGCGCTCAAGCCGGCTCCTCACTGACTAGAATTGCCTTCGTCGTCCCGTTCGTCGCGGCGCAATCCGCCGAAACGAGGCCCCGCGCCCAAACGATATTCTTCCCACATTCCAGCACCGGCCAGCCTTCGCGGTCCCACCGGCTCACGCGCTTTTCGCTCAACAGACGTTTCAGCTTGTGCGCGTTTCGGTGTCCAACAGCCCTCATCCGGTCGCCCGGCCGCAGACTGCGCAGGACCCATTCGCCTCGCAACTTCTCGCGATCCAGGGCAGCCTCGCCACTCTTGATAGTCTCTCGCCCTGCGTGGGGCCAGTCAATGGACCTGATTCGGATCACGCAACCGATTTCCTTCACCGCAACGCGCGTCTCACTGCCCTCACGAGAAACTTCGTACGAATATTCGCGGCTGGATTTTGCTTTCCCGCGGCGCGCCAGAAAGACAAGCGCGTCATCGTCCCGCCGAACGTCAACCTCGCCCGGCAGTTGCAGCAGTTTTCCGTTCTCCCCGCTTTCCGCCAGCTCCAGCACTTGTTCGACATGCCGCAGAGTTAATTGCCCAGACTTGGAAGAGAGGCGCTCAAATGCTTTCCGAACCAAACGCTTGCCGAGCGCACGATTCGCAACTTCACGCACAGGCAATGCGAATGGCCACTGCGTGTCGTGCGCGGTGATGGTAACCCGCCCGTCCTCACATTTCAGTTTTGCGACGCCGCAAGTTTCAAAGAAGCCTTCAATCAGCGCTTCGTCTTCTCTTGCCGCGTTTGCGAGCTCCGCCAAATGCTCTACCGCCCTGGGGTTAAATTCCTTCTCCAACAGCGGCAGGAGCTTCTTTCTCATGCGCGCCCGTTGACGCGATGTATCCCGGTTTGTCGCGTCCTCGCGCCATGTCTGTCTTTTCGTTCTCAAAAATTTCCGCAAATCCGCGCGCCGCACTCCCAGCAGCGGCCTCACAATTCCATCCCTTGTCGTTGGATGGATTCCCCCCAGTCCCGCCAAACCTGTTCCGCGCAGAATGTGCGCCAGCACGGTCTCCGCCTGATCCTCCGCCGTATGCGCCGTCGCAACGCAATCGACTAATCCACCTTCGGTCAATTTTCGAAAAAACTCATAACGCGCCCGTCGCGCCGCATCTTCCAGATTCGCCTTTTCCTGTTTTGCTTTCTTTCCGACGTCACCGCGTCCGAGATGCAGCGGCAGGCCAAATTTCTCTGCCAATCCCGCCACGAATTTTTCGTCTCTTTCCGATGCCGTCCCGCGCAACTTGTGATTGAAGTGCACCACGCTCAGAACAAGACCGAGTCTCTCCGCCATATCCAACAGTAGCCGCAGCAGCGCCACCGAATCGGCGCCGCCCGACACGGCCACGCCCACGCGCTCTCCCGCGCGCAACAATGCCCGCTTCTGAATGTACTGTTGAAGCTCTTGGAGTCGAATTGCCACGCGTCGTGCGCCCATGCGCCGCTGTTCGAATCGTAGCAGCCGCCTTCGAAAAACTCACGCGCCGATGATTATTTCAGCTGCTTCGCCTGTGCCAGAAACTCGTCGCCTCGCGCACGCACGCGGAAATCTTCCGTCAGATTCACCCAGCGAACCACGCCGTTTGAATCAATTAGAAACTCCGCGGGCCGCGCCACGTCGTGACCACTTGCGCCCGCACCTTTGTGCAGTAAATCGTAGGCACGAATCGCCGTCGTGTTCGGATCGGAAAGAAAAGGGAACGTGTAGCCGGCTTTCCTGCACAGCTCCTTCGACTCCTCCGGAGAATCCACGCTGATCGCAACGGGCCTTACACCCAGCTGTTCGATTTCACCCAGCCGTTCTTGAACTCCCCGCAACTCGGAGAGACAGAAAGGTCACCAGTAGCCTCGGTAAAAAATCAGGAATACGCCCTTTGGCGGCGCGGCGGAATTCGGCAGCGGAGCTGCCAGCAGGCTCGCCAGCGTGGCCTCATTATTGTTCGTGTCCCTTAGCGAGAACTCTGGCGCCTTGTCCCCAATTTTCGGTGCGCCTGCCGCTTTCGGCAATTGTTTCGAAGCGAAGAAAACCAGGAAGCAGAAGAATCCCACTACTGCCAAGCTGAGAACACCGAGAATCGGCCCTGCGATTCTTCCCTGGAACTGTTGCGATTGCCCATACGCTCGTCGCAGTCCGGAAATCAGAAGCCCGAGTCCCACTGCCAGAATCACGAAATTTGCCCACGGCACATCTCGCGTGACCGGCCATCTCACGAACAAAAGCGGGTAGCTTAGGAGGCCCAGCACGCAAAGCAGGAATCCCGCCCACAGATGCCAGTTTCGTCGTCGTTGTTCCATTGGTGCACCTCTAGAGACCTTCGTTCATCGGCCGTTAATTTTTGCCCGACGCTGCCGCAGGCTTTGCCTTTGCAACAATTTCCCTTACATCCGCCAGCAATGCCTGAGAATCGAAAACCACTCCGTCCCGGATCGTATACTTCACGCAGTGCTCTTGTGTCATCTTTCCGTCTTTGCTCGCCCGCGTCACGCCCGACCCATACAAAGTTTTTACGTCCGACAGCGGATTTTCTGTCAGGACCACCATGTCCGCCAAGTATCCCGGCCGGATTAATCCCAACTCCGGATTGCGCAGCGCTTTTGCACCATTTTCCGTTGCCGCGTGAATCGTTTCCAAAGGCGAAAATCCCGCTTCTTCCAACAACTCCAATTCGCGTATCGTCCCGAATCCCCAGATGCTGAACAAAAATCCCGTGTCCGAACCAACCGCGACTATTCCCCCTTGATCCTTGTAGTCATTCACAAAATCCATCCAGATCCGGTAGGCGCGCGCCCAATCCGCCTCTTTATCTGAAGTCCATTCAAAAAAATAAGAAGCATGGTGCGCGGGGTTTGGCAAAAACGAATTCATCACCGCCGGAAGCGTGTATTCGCTGTGCCACGGCAAATTCATCGCCCTTGTCACATCCCGATTCGCCTCATAAATGCTGAACGTCGGCACCATCACGAATCCGTCGTTCCGCATCGCCTCAAGCAGGGAATTGATGACATCGCCATGCAACCTGGACAAATCCGCCTGCAGCCATGCGCGCCCCGTCTCCAGAAACCGGTCCGCCTCGTTCGAATAGTTGTACTCCGCCGGCAAATCCTGAATCGTCTGATTGCTGAACGACGATTCCGCGTATCCATAGTGATGTTCAATTGTCGTGGCTCCGTCCGCCGCAATGCGGACCGCGTTCATCGGATAGACGCCGTCCTGCCCGATGTGCACCGCCACTCCCATCCCATTCTTTCGCGCTTCGTCCGCAATCGCTTTGAACACATCCGGCCATAAGCCGGGCTTTCCAAGAATCTTTATGCCGTCCACTCCCAGCGCGTGCCACTCGTCCACAATCTGCTTTGCGCCCTCTGCATTCGAGGCGCGTGGATCCACTCCGCGCCAGAACGGGTAGACATACATCCGTGGCGCCATCTCCTGATTTGCCGCGATCTTTTTCTTCTCTTCCACCATCCGCTTCGCATCGCCATCGCCGTAGTTGAACGCGCGAATCGTCGTCACGCCGTGCCCAAGATAAAGCTTGTAGATGTAGTCCGCCGGCACGTCTTTGTTGAAATTAATGTGTGCATGCAAATCGATCAGCCCAGGAATCACGTACATCCCCTTGCCGTCGATCACGCGGTCCGGCACCGCGTGCTTGGATCCCGTTGCTCCCGCCTTTTCTTCTTCCCGCGCAATCGCATCGGTCGCCGCCACGCGCGTAATCCGGTTCCCCTGCACAAAAATATCCGCCGGACCAAACGCTGGCGCCCCCGACCCGTCAATGATCGTCGCGCCCCGGATCACCATCGTTCCGTAGGGCCCGCTTTGTTCGGCGTCTTTCCGTTCTTGCGCTTGCGCGGTGGCACTGGCGGCGAGCAAACACAGCGCGAAATTCGTGAGCAGCCGTCTCATCGTTGCTTCGCCCCAGGTAGCAATTCCGCCGGAATCGGATTCCCAGGCCCCTCTTCATCCCACAACATTGTCTGTATCCACCAGCGCTTCCCGTCGAAGTACAGCGAAAAAATATTTACGCCTCGCGTCACCACTTTTCCTGTCGATTGCAGCTTCCCCTCGTAGCTGCTCAGCACTGTCGCGACATTTCCGAATCGCTCAATCTTTTGTCCCAGCTCAACTTCCGTAAATCCCTGCTTCACCAGAAAATCGTCGCTCTCGTCCAGATACTCCTGATAGTCCGAAGTCCGCGCTTTCACCGCGCCCGCTTTGTCTTTCGACATTGCAATGTATCGCACGCTCGGCGCGAACAACGTTCGATCGCGCCCCCACTGCCGCGGCACTCCGACGCCGCCCGAAATCGTTTCGTAGCTCGCCTTCACGATTCCCTCAATGGTGCTCACGTCTTCTGGCCGCGGCTCGGCCTTCGGCACCGCGACATGGCGCACTTCGCCCTGCTTCTCCATCGCGTTCCCTCCGCAAAATCCGTACGCAAGCAATCCTAAAAATGTCGCCGCTCGCAGCCCCGCCGCAATTCGCGTCATCGAAATCGCTCCTCAATTCCCGCTCGCCCGTCACGCTTTGCGCCGCGCATCCTACCACTTTTCAGCCACTTACAGGGAAGCTGTGCAAGCTTGTGGAAAACTGAAAATTTTCTGTTACTGGGTGTTGACTTCTCCGCACCTTGCTGGCATACTTTTTGAGTTGTGAGGACGTCTTCTGCTGGACAGGAGGCCTTCGCTCTTTGACAACCGATACGATGTGCCAGAATCTGTTCGAAACCATTAGAGTTTTCGAGCGCTAATGGTCTGAGTAAATCGAGCGATCAACAATTCGCTTGGCAGGCTGACCCTGGTATAAAAACCAGGGTATTTTTTCGCCAAGCAACCAGATTCAAACGAGAGTTTGATCCTGGCTCAGAACGAACGCTGGCGGCGTGCTTAACACATGCAAGTCGAGTGCGCGCCTGTAGCAATACAGGTGGCGCACGG